>Ga0163150_10000111_pt1 | contig 139223 bp, 113 predicted proteins | sample OliLakLV19P2IB_FD_148628 | JGI IMG/M metagenome (GOLD analysis project Ga0163150, IMG submission 148628) | Freshwater microbial mat bacterial communities from Lake Vanda, McMurdo Dry Valleys, Antarctica - Oligotrophic Lake LV.19.P2.IB | ecosystem: Environmental > Aquatic > Freshwater > Lake >... | reverse complement strand
CGTAATGGCTAGATGAGACCCTTAGTAGCGCTTGTTGAGCTTCAGATTGTGCCGCACCATCGGCTCGCTCAGCCGGCCAAGTCCAACGATATTGAAAGTTGAAAGTGCTGTGCACTGCGGCGGTGATATGATTGGTGCTCCTCATTATCGGTGGTCAACTGTGCTTCCTGTGCAACACACCATCTTCTTACAAGCTCAAAAATTAATCTAACATCAGGGAACTACTTCAGTCAATTACATGTTCTCAGCGATTTTCGCGTGATCTGTGGACCGGGGAGATGAAATAAGGTAATTGCCTTCGCCTCTAACGCTGAAAGCTGAAAGGGGAGTCTTATGGTCCACAATCTGTTTAACTCACTGCGGGAATTCAAACTATCGTCCGGAAAGACCGGCAACTACTACTCGCTCGAGGCGCTTGAGGTCGCTGGCCTCGGCAAAGTTTCGCGGTTGCCTTATTCCCTGCGTGTTGTGCTGGAATCTCTGCTGCGCAACTGCGACGGCAGACGCATCAATGAGCAGAATGTGCGCGAGCTTGCTGCGTGGCATGCGAACGCGCCGCGCACTGGAGAAATTCCATTCGTCGTCGCGCGTATCCTTCTGCAGGATCTTGGCGGTCTTCCCGTCCTTGCCGATTTTGCCGCCATGCGTGGAGCGGCACGCAAGCTCGGGAAGAATCCAAGGCTCATCGAGCCGCTGGTGCCGGTCGATCTTGTCGTGGATCACTCTGTACAGGTCGATCACTACAACTCGCCGGATGCGCTCAGGCTTAACATGGAGATCGAGTTCGCGCGCAATGCCGAGCGCTACCGCTTTCTCAAATGGGGCATGCAAGCGTTCGACACGATGAGAATCGTGCCTCCGGGGATCGGCATTGTGCATCAGGTCAACCTCGAATACCTTGCCCGCGGCGTGCGCCAGAAGGACGGCGTTTACTTCCCCGATACGCTTGTCGGGAACGATTCACACTCGTCGATGATCAATAGTATTGGGGTTGTTGGCTGGGGTGTCGGCGGAATCGAAGCCGAAGCCGCCATGCTCGGGCAGCCGATCTATTTCCTTTCTCCTGACGTGGTCGGGGTGCACTTGACAGGGAGATTACCGGAAGGCGTTACGGCAACCGATCTCGTGCTGACAGTAACGGAGAAGTTGCGCAGGGCAAATGTGGTCGGTAAGTTCGTCGAGTATTTCGGCGATGGTGCAGCATCGCTCTCCGTACCAGATCGCGCGACCCTCTCGAACATGTGCCCCGACTACGGCGCAACGATCGGCTTCTTCGCGGTGGATGAAGAAACGGTTAAGTACTTCGTGGCGAGCGGCCGCAGTGATGAGGAAATCGAGACCTTGGTAAATTACTGCAAGGCGCAAGGAATATTCGGCATCCCACGGAGAGATCAGTGTGATTATTCTATGTGCGTCGAAATCGACATTGCACAAATCGTGCCGACGGTAGCGGGTCCGAAGCTCCCGAATCAGCGAGTCGCCCTATCCGCACTTAAAGAGAGGTTCGGTGAACTGCTTTCGAAACCTAAGGCCGAGGGTGGCTACGGCAAAGTATCGGCTGAGCTTGTCCGGCGTTTTCCGATTGGGAACGCAGGCTTCAAAATTGGCCACGGCGATGTGCTTATCGCAGCAATCACATCTTGCACCAATACTTCGAACCCGGCGGTTCTCCTCGCAGCGGGATTGCTTGCCAGAAACGCTGTCATACGTGGCTTGAAGGTTCATCCGCGCGTGAAAACTTCGCTCGCGCCAGGCTCGCGTGTCGTCGCCGAATATCTGAAGCAGTCCGGATTGCTGACTTATCTCGAGCAACTCGGCTTCTATGTGGTCGCCTACGGCTGCACCACCTGTATGGGAGGCTCTGGTCCCCTCGAGCCCGCAATCGACAAGGCGCTCACATTTGAGGACGTAATCGGTGTCGCCGTGCTCTCTGGCAACCGCAATTTTGAAGCACGTATTCACCAACATCTTAAGGCGAACTTCCTAATGAGCCCGCCTCTCGTGGTGGCATTTGCATTGGCGGGGACGGTCGACATCGACATGACGAAAGACGCGATTGGCACAGGATCGGACGGCAAATCAGTCTACCTCAAGGACATCTGGCCGAGCACCGATGAAATCACTTCCGTGATGAAGTTCGCGAATAACAGGGAGAATTTTCGCCGTCTATATAGCAATCTGGCTAATTCTAACCCGCTGTGGAATGATGTGCCCGCTGCATCTGGCGGGGTGTTCCCGTGGGACACGGCGTCCACGTACATCAAGGAGCCGCCGTTTTTCGAAGGCTTCAGCATGACACCGCGAAAACGGGGCCCCATCGCTGGGGCGCGCGCCCTCTGCCTGTTCGGCGACTCGCTCACGACCGAGCACATCAGCCCGATTGACGGAATTAGGCTGAATTCACCGGCTGGAGTATATCTCGCAGAGTGCAAGGTCGAGGCGGACGACTTCAGCACCTTCGGCATGCGCCGTTGCAACCATGAAGTTATGCTACGCGGCACCTTCGACCACGTACGCATCCGTAATCTGATCGCGCTAGGCACCGAGGGCTCTGTCACCATACATCAGCCCTCGGGCGAAGAGCTGACTATCTACGACGCCGCTATACGTTATCAAAAGGAAGGGGTGCCTCTCATTGTGTTCGCTGGCGAAGAGTATGGCATTGGCTCGTCGCGCGACTGGGCAGCTAAAGGCACACAGCTGCTCGGCATTAAGGTTGTTGTGGCACGCACCTTTGAGCGCATTCACCGTGCAAATCTGATCCGCATGGGCGTACTACCTTGCCAGTTCGAGGGCGACAATACGTGGCAAAAGCTCGGCATCAACGGCAGTGAAACGTTCGACGTTGTGGGGATCGACGGCGAACTACAGCCCGCGCAAGAAGTCACATTAGTTATACGCCACAAGGACGAATCAACGCAGCACGTGCCACTGCTGCTTCGCATCGACACACCTATTGAGGTCGAATATTACCGTCACGGTGGTATTTTAAATTACGTGCTCCGGCAAATCATGGCAGCAGCTGCCTAGCAGCCTGTCGGACTTAGCCGATTCCAAAAAACTGGACGCTCTAAAACGAGCCACAGCGCGTTTAAATTTTTCGGGAGGGTGTTTCGATGGAAAAAAAGGTTCGTTTTCGTGAAAAACACCCTAAGCCCGACAGGCTGCTAGGGCCTGACTGGACTTCCCACGGATTCATAGACATATCTTCCCAAACCCGCTACAGCTTCTGCATCGCAAGCGCCACACGCCCGAGCACCACAACATCCGTCTCCCGCGCCGCGTCATCCTGGTACGATCCGAGGCGGTCAATCGTCTCGGTAGCGATCGAGGAGTTGTCACACGCAATCAGATAATCGCCTTGGAGCCGGCGCTGCACACGGCGCACCATTACGCGGTCGCCCAGGAGCAGTGCATAGATGCCATTGTCATCGGCAATCCGCGTGTCGTTGGTGTCGACCAGCAACGGTGTGCCATCCTGGATACGCTCCACCATGGCATCACCGCGCATGTGCAACAGCACGAACCCAGCAAGGCCACGCCCTAACAACGGCGTCCAGATGCTGTTCGGCAAGGCCGTATGGTCCCACTCGCCGTTTTCGGTCTTCAGTTGGGTGAGTGGCGCAACCTGATTATCCCGAATCAGTCTGGTAAGCCGCGCTGGCAACTTGGGCGCAGAAAACGTCCCTGTGGCACTCGATTTGGCGAGTTCCGCAGAATCATCAAATAAACGTGACGGATCCACCCCCAACTGGCGCCCCATTCGTCCGAGTTCCTCAAAACTCGGATAAGTCTCACCCCGCAGCCAGTTGGCGGCAGTCGTGCCGCTCACTCCAACCCGCTCCTTGATCACCCGGGCACGGCCGCGCGGCGGCAGGCCCAATTCGCCGAGCATCACGTTGAGACGCTGGGCAAAAGCCTTCATCCGTTCCGGATCATTGCGCGGCCTTTTCCCCGCATCAGACTCTTCGGGCAGTGTTTGTTTTCGTTCGATGGCAGCCATCAGACAGACTCCTTGGGATCCTTGGGGGCTCTAATCCCCATGTTGTTGACCTATATGAAGAATTCTAAATAACTACATTAATCTTAAAAATAATCACATAAGTCTGTTGTAATTTTAAAGACAATTAACAATAATGTCCATAATCTCACACTTTTCTTAGCCTATGCACGGTCAGACCCTCTGTTGGAATGTCACAACGTCAGTCACCGAGATTTAATCAGGAACAAAAAATAGTGATTAACAATCAATTAGTTACCTTAAATCCATGGATGACCTTGAGAGCCTGAATCGCCAGATCGCCGCTCACTGGCTGGGACGCCTCGACGCCAATCAGGAGGCCTACCTCGACTACACATCCGTGTGTCTCGGTCAGCTGACCCACAGCGCCCCCGAAATGACCCGCCTGCTCGACTGCCTGAAACAGGAGGATCTGAGCGTACTGCTCGTCGCAAAACTCAATCGTCGCTACCTCAAATTCGCCCGTCTGGCGGCCAATGAAGCCATCGCCGGCAAACTCGACAGGCTGGTCCGACTCGGCATCACGCTGGAACAAGCGGAGCTGCTGCGCAATCTCAGCGACGAAGAAATCGACCGGCTCGCCTTCGGCTGGGGTGGCCCGATCGTGCAATTCGCAGCCCAGGCCTTCCGCCGCGGCGTAGCGCTACACGCCCAGGCCGGCAAACACCACGCCACCGCTCTCGTTGCAGCACGCATTGCAGGAACGCGCGGAGAGCGTGCGTGATCGCGATCCCGGAGGATGCCGATTCCCACGATCCCCGCTGGGAAGTCGCCTACCTCCACCTCGCACACGGACTGGTCATGGCAGGCACGAGAGCCAAGATCATCGCGCGCTTCACTGACTTGCCTGCAAAAAAAATCCAGCGCCTCTACCGGGCACTGCGGGGCACAGATCCGCCCGCGGGCCCCATCATGCAGGGCAATGCCCGGTTTTTCGCGATCCCCGGCAAGCACACCTCCGAAGCCTGGAGCGTTCAATGCGCGGTTTTTCTGGCGTGCTTTGAACGCATGGGCAAGATCACTACAGTCCCGGTGCATCGCGGCTGGCAGATGCTCGCCGCGTTTACCGTCTACCGGAGCCTCACCGAGAAGCTCTTCCACGAGACCGCGGTCAAGCGGCTGGACATCAATCAGGCCTACGCCTTGCTCGCCCACTGCGGGTTCCTGGCACACCCCGGCGCCGCCGAACTGCAGCGCAAGGAGTGCCCGGTGTGCCTCATCAGCTATCCGGTCGTCACCACCGAGCGCCCTGATCTGCAGGGCTGCCCGATCTGCGCGATCAATGCCAACCACATCCGGCTCTCCGAGCAAAGCAGACGGCCAGGATCAGCAATTCCTCCCCCCACTGCCTGAGGGGGGCATTTTCTCGCCAACCCCCCACGTTTATTGAGGGATTAGACCCAGCAATAAGGTTCGCAGCACGCAACTATCGTTGCATGCGCGAACCCTGCAAATATTCTTCAAGAACATACGCGTCGCAGCTACCAGCGGCGCCCCGGCGCGCACGCCATTCTGGACGACGCCAACACCGGCGACCGCTCCAGGGCCAGCGCCACCCGCGGTCAAACCCCGCCGTAAGTCTTTCCGGTTATGGCAGCCATTGAGCCGCGCTTTCTCAGAATCCGCGATGCGCCGGATTACCTCGGCATGGACCGCAACCGCTTCAACACCGAGGTCCGTCCACATGTCACGATTATTCCGATCGGTAAACAGGGCATTGCGTTCGACAGGCATGAACTCGACCAATGGGCTGACCAGTACATGGCGCGGCTCGGGCGGAACCTTATTGACAAGGGCAAGACGCTGGGTGAGGATTCCAAGCGCAGCGAGCGCCCCGTGCGGAAAGGAAGGATACAAAAATGGGGCGTAACACCAGTCCGGGGCTTTGTAGAAGAACCGGGATCTGGCACATCGACAAACGCATCAAAGGATACGGTCGCCTTTGCGAAAGCACTGGCTCTGGTGACAAAGAGGAAGCGGAACGCTACCTCCGACTCAAACTGACCGAGATTCGAGAAGCCACAGTCTATGGCGTCAGACCCAAGCGTTTTTTTCGCGAAGCCGCAACAAAGTATTTGCTTGATAACCAGGATATGCCTTCAATCAGCGACACCGCGATGCACTTAAAGCAACTCGATCCATTCATCGGTGATCTGCCGCTTGGCCGCGTGCATGACGAAACTGTCAGGCCGTTTATAAAAGCGCGGCAGAAACAGGGCGTATCGAATCGCACGATCAACATTGCCTTACAACGAGTCGTGCGGATTTTGCGGCTTGCAGCAACAGTCTGGCGTGACGAACACGAGATGACATGGCTTATGCAAGCGCCACACATCTCGACGTTGCCTGAAACAAATCGGCGTCTGCCCTACCCGCTTGCATGGGAAGAGCAGGCCTGTTTGTTAAAGGCGCTGCCCGATCACCTTGCCAAGATGGTTTTGTACAAGGTCAATACCGGGTGTCGCGAGCAGGAGGTTTGCAGGCTGCACTGGGATTGGGAAATTCAGGTGCCGGAGTTATCGACAAGCGTTTTTCTGATACCGCTGGACTTTGGCGGCAGGCGACCCAACTCGGGTGTCAAGAACCGCATGGATCGTCTTGTCGTATTAAATGATGTTGCCAAGTCCATCATCGAGGCACAGCGCGGGTTACATCCGTTGTGGGTATTTCCCTACAAAGGACACGTGCTGACTCACATGAATGGCAGTGCATGGAAAAGAGCGCGCGTCGACGCCGCAGCACAGTGGAAGAAGGACAAGAATGAACCCGCGCATTCAGGTTTTACGCGCTTGCGTGTGCATGATCTCAAGCACACGTTTGGGCGCAGGCTGCGGGTAGCAGGCGTGTCCTTCGAGGATCGGCAAGCGCTACTCGGCCACAAGTCGGAGAGCGTCACCACCGATTATTCTGCGGCGGAAATCGAGCACCTGATTGCGCAGTCAGCAAAGGTAACGATGGGCAGTCAGCGCAGCTCACCTACGCTCACCGTATTGCGCAGGAGAGCGGCATGATTGGGGAACTCCCGCAAAACTCCCGCAAATGCGTTACGGGAATGAGAGGGAAATTCCTAAGTGCTTGATTTATTTGGTCGGGGCGAGAGGATTTGAACCTCCGACCACCTGCACCCCATGCAGGTACGCTACCAGGCTGCGCTACGCCCCGAGGGACGGATTATACAACAGCAGATACAGGGTACCGCGCGCGCCGGATCAGGTGCGCAGCTGGTCGATGACGTTTTTGAGTTCCAGCCGCAGTTGTGCGAGCGCTGGTTTGGCCGCAGTCGCGGCCGCATTGACTCGCGCAGTACGCGCCGGCTCATTGGCGATTTCGTCGAGACGGTTGCGTGCGCCGTTGATGGTGAAGCCCTGATCGTAGAGCAGTTCGCGGATGCGGCGAATCAGCAGCACTTCGTGATGCTGGTAATAACGCCGGTTGCCACGGCGTTTGACCGGCCGCAGCTGGGTGAATTCCTGCTCCCAGTAACGCAAGACGTGCGGCTTGACGCCGCACAACTCGCTCACTTCACCGATCGTGAAATAACGTTTTGCCGGGATCGGCGGAAGCTGGACTTTAAGGCTTCCGCTGGCTTCCATGGAAATGCTGTTCCACCATCGATTTTAATTTTTGTGATGCGTGGAACGTCACAACGCGGCGCGCGGAAATCGGAATCTCCTCGCCGGTTTTTGGATTGCGACCAGGGCGCTGCGGCTTGTCGCGCAACTGGAAATTGCCAAAACCGGAAAGTTTGACACCCCTGCCATTTTCCAGCGCGTGGCGAACTTCGTCAAAGAAGGACTCAACCATGTCCTTGGCTTCGCGTTTATTGAAACCCACCTTCTCAAACAGGAGATCGGCAAGTTCCGCTTTGGTTAACGTCATGTTGTCCCCTCTCAACGAAGCTTCGCGTTAAACTTTTCTTGCAGAATCCGGCGCAATTCAGTCATGGCTTTTTCGGCTTCTGCATCCGTCAAGGTTTTATGAGTATCCTGCAATAACACACTGAATGCAAGACTTTTTTTCCCTTTTTGGACCCCTTGGCCACGGTATAAATCGAACACCGTGACGTCCCGCAAAATGGCCGGCCCGGAGCGTTTCAGTTCGTTGCTGATGTCCCCGTAACGGATATTTTCATCAAATTCGGCGGCCAAATCCCTGCGCACGGCCGGGAATTTCGAGATTTCCTGATAAACCGGCAATTCCCGCTGCTCCGCGGCACCCAGTTCCACTTCAAACAGCACCGGTGCGGACGGCAGATCATACTTCCGCTGCCAGCGCGGGTGCAATTCCCCGATCCAGCCCACGGCTATGCCACCCAGCAACACCGTGGCCGATTTTCCGGGATGCAGCGCCGGATGGGCCACCGGAACAAATTCTGCCGTCGCCGGCGCCAGCAGCGCTTCGAAATCCGCTTTGATATCGAAAAAATCAGCTGCGCGCGCCGCACGTCCCCATTGTTGCGGCTCAGCTTCGCCAAACGCAATTGCGCCAACGCGCCAAGGTTGCGGATAACCGGCCTGGTTGAGGAAACAGCGCCCGACTTCGAACAAGCGCACTCTCGGTTGTTTTCGGCTGGCATTGAACACCACGGCATTGACCAGTCCTCCGATCAGACTGGAACGCATCACGCTCATCTGGCTCGCGATCGGATTGGCCAGCGCAACCGGCTCCGGGTTGGCGCAGAAATCGTCTTCCCAGCTCCGCTCCACAAAACTATAGGTCACGACTTCCTGAAAATCGAGATCCGCCAGCTGGCGACGCACCGCCGCTGCACCACGCCGGTTTTCCGTGACCGGCAGCAAGGCCGTGCTCGCGGCCGGCAACACGGCGGGAATCCTGTTGTAGCCATGAATCCTCGCCAGCTCTTCGATCAGATCCTCTTCAATCGCAATGTCGAAACGGTAACTCGGCGGCACCACGGTAATCACGTCGCCAGCCGTGCGCGGCCGGCATCCCAGACGCTCCAGTATGGACAGCGCAACCTGGCCGTCGATCTGAAAACCCAATACCCGCGTGGCCCGGGCCAGCCGCAACTGCACCTTGTTGCGCACCGGCAGCGGCCCCTGTGCTTCAGCCACTGGACCGGCCTGGCCACCGCATATCTGCAGGATCAGATGTGTTGCCCGCTCCTGAGCAACGCGCGCTCCGGCAAAATCAACGCCGCGTTCGAAACGGTAAGCCGAGTCGGAACCAAAACCCAAAGTGCGCGTCTTGCCGGCAATCACGTCGGGCGTAAAAAATGCGCTCTCCAGCACCACGTCACGGGTACTTACGGTAACGCCGCTGGCTTCGCCACCCATGATGCCGGCCAGTGCCAGCGGTTGTTGCGCGTCGGCAATCACCAGATGCGCAGATGTCAGCGACAGCGTCGTACCGTTGAGCAAAACCAGCGTTTCCCCGGTGCGGGCACGGCGGACCTGGATGCCGCCGGATAATTTGGCCGCATCAAACGCATGCAGTGGCTGCCCCGTCTCCAGCAGCACGTAATTGGTGACATCGACCACGGCGCTGATGCAGCGGATGCCGCTGCGCTGCAGGCGTCGTGCCATCCATTGCGGCGTTGTTGCCGCGGCGTTGACGCCGCGGATGATGCGCGCGCTGTAATGCGGGCAGTCGGCGGGGGCATCCAGTCTGATGGCCATGACGTCGGCAATGGCAGACGCCACCGGTGCCGGTGTTTGCCACTTGAGTTTGGTGCCGCTAAGTGCCGCTACTTCACGCGCCATGCCCAGCACGCTCAGGCAGTCACCGCGGTTCGGCGTCGGCTTGGTGGTCAGCACCTGGTCGTCGAGATCCAGCAGATCGCGCACCGCCTGACCGATGGTGGCGTCAGGTGCCAGCTCCAGCAGGCCGGAGGCTTCGTCGCTGAGGCCAAGTTCTTTCGCCGAGCACAGCATGCCCTGCGACTCGACACCGCGTACCTTGGCCAGCTTGATTTCGGTACCGGGAAGTTTCGCGCCAACCAGTGCTGCCGGCACGCGCATTCCGGCACGCACATTCGGTGCGCCGCAGACGATGGTCAGCGGCGCGGTGCCGGCATTGACCTGACACACATTGAGCCGGTCAGCCTGCGGATGTTTTTCAACGCTGAGGACCTCGGCAACCACCACCCGGTCAAACGGCGGCGCAGCCGGCTCGATGGCTTCGACTTCGATGCCGCCGAAAGTCAGCAGATCGGCCAATTCGGCCGTCGACAGTGCAGGATCAACCAGTTCGCGCAGCCAGTGTTCGGAAATTTTCATCGCGCGCTCTGGTCTCAGACGAACTGTTTCAGGAAACGCAGGTCGTTCTCGTAGAACAGCCGCAGGTCGTTGACACCATACCGCAGCATGGTCAGCCGGTCAGGGCCGAGGCCGAAGGCAAAGCCCTGGTAACGCTCGCTGTCGATGCCGACGTTACGGAGCACGTTGGGATGCACCATGCCGCAACCGCCGACTTCCAGCCAGCCGTCGCCAAAACTCATGTCGATTTCCGCAGACGGCTCGGTGAACGGAAAAAACGACGGGCGGAAACGCACCTTGAGATTATCGCTCTCGAAAAACCGCCGGAAGAAATCGATCAGCACGCCTTTCAGGTTTGCAAAACTGATCTGCTCATCAATCCACAAACCTTCGACCTGGTGAAACATCGGAGAATGCGTGGCATCGGAATCGACGCGATAGACGCGGCCCGGCGCAATGATGCGGATCGGCGGCTGGTGTTGCTCCATGTAGCGAATCTGAATCGGCGAGGTGTGGGTGCGCAGCAGGTGTTTGCCGTCAGCCAGGTAAAACGTGTCGTGCATCGAACGCGCGGGATGGTTCTCCGGCTGGTTCAATGCGGTGAAGTTGTAAAAGTCGGTTTCGATTTCCGGACCGTCGGCCACTTCAAAACCGACGGAGCGGAACAACTGCTCGATGCGCTCCATGGTGCGGCTGACCGGATGCAGCCCGCCGGTGTTCCTGCCGCGGCCCGGCAGCGTGACATCGACCGACTCTTCGGCGAGGCGTGCTTCGAGCGCGCGGCCGGCGATCAGCTCGCGCTGGGCATGCAGCGCTTCTTCGAGCTTCTGTTTGGCAACGTTGATACGGGCGCCGGCCGCAGGACGCTCCTCCGCCGGCAGTTTGCCCAGCCCCTTGAGCAGTTCGGTCAGCGCGCCGGATTTACCGAGATAACGCGCCTTGGCCTGCTCCAGCGCGTCAGCATCGCTGATGCCGGCGAACAGCGCAGCCGCTTCTGCCACAAGCTTGTCGAGTTCCTGCATAGGCGAATGTTAGCGGAATTCAGTGAAAAAAAAGGAGGCTCTCGTCGAGCCTCCTTTTCCGGCTGCCGTTGCTCAGGCGCCGAGGCTCGCCCTGGCCTGCTCCACAAACCGCTGAAATGCGGGCTTGTCGGCAATCGCGATGTCGGACAGCACCTTGCGGTCGACCTCGATGGCTGCCTTTTTCAGGCCGTTCATGAATACGCTGTAGGTCATGCCGTGCTCACGGGCCGCGGCATTGATACGGGCGATCCACAACGCCCGGAACTCGCGCTTTTTGGTGCGGCGGTCGCGGTAGGCATACTGCCCGGCACGCATCACCGCTTCATTGGCAATACGGAATACGTTGTTGCGACGACCGCGGAAACCTTTGGCGGCCTTCAGGACTTTCTTGTGCGCCTTGCGGGCGATTACTCCACGTTTGACTCTAGGCATGGCTCATCTTCCCGATCAGTAAGGCAACATCGCCCGGACAGAGCGCTGGTCGGAAGCATGCACCATGGTCGTGCCGCGCAGATGACGCTTGCGCTTGGTGCTCTTCTTGGTGAGGATATGGCGCAGGTGCGAACTGCTGCGCTTGAACAACCCGCTGCCCAGCTTTTTGAATCGCTTGGCCGCGCCGCTCTTGCTCTTCATTTTCGGCATGGTAATAACTCCTGTTCCTGTTTTAGCCTAGCGTCGGGCGCCTGCGTTGCCGCGGGACTTGAGGCCCGATCACTACTTCTTTTCAACGACCGCGGCGTCTTGCGCTATCGCGCCAGCTGCCTCGGCCAACTTGCCCGGCGTTTCCGCCGGTTTCACTCCCGCAACCTTGACCTCGGCCTTGGGGGAACTCTTGGGCACAGCCGCCTTCGGCTGCACCTTCTTCGGCGCCAGCACCATTACCAGCTGGCGACCTTCCATTTTCGGGAACTGCTCGACTACCGCCAGTTCCAGCAAATCCGTCTTGACCCGCTCCAGCAGGCGGAAACCGAACTCCTGATGCGCCATTTCGCGCCCCCTGAAACGAAGCGTGATTTTCGCCTTGTCGCCTTCTTCAAGAAACCGGGTCAGGTTGCGCAGCTTGATCTTGTAATCGCCTTCGTCCGTACCGGGACGAAACTTCACTTCCTTGACGACGATCTGTTTCTGCTTGAGCCGCGCCTCATGCTGCTTTTTACTTTCGCGATATTTGAACTTGCCGTAGTCCATCACGCGACAAACCGGCGGAACTGCCGTCGGCGCGATCTCTACCAGATCCAGTTCTGCCTCTTCCGCCAGTTTATTGGCAGCGGCTATGCTGATCACGCCGATCTGAGAACCGTCGGCCCCGATGACCCGCACTTCCGGAGAGGTGATTTCACCGTTGATCCGGGCTTCTTTTTCCTGAGCTATGCGACAAACTCCTTAAATTCGTGACTCTCAGACCGCACGCCCTTTTTTTGCAATATCGCTTTTCAACAGCGATAAAAAGGCATCCAGGGTCATTTGCCCCAGATCCTCGCCTTTACGGGAACGCACAGCCACCAGTTGTGCCGCCACTTCCTTGTCTCCGACCACGAGCTGGAAAGGCAGCTTTTGCAGACTATGTTCTCGGATTTTATAGGAAATTTTCTCATTCCTCAAGTCGGCTTCGACCCGGAAACCGGCCTTTTTCAGGGTTTCAGCAACCTCTGCCGCGTACCTGGACTGGGCCTCGGAAATGTTGATGACGACGGCCTGTACGGGCGCCAGCCAGGCCGGCATCGCCCCGGCGTAGTGTTCAATCAGAATGCCGATGAAACGCTCCAGTGACCCCAGGATGGCCCGGTGCAGCATTACCGGTGTGCGCCGGGTGTTGTCCTCGGCTACATATTCGGCGCCCAAGCGCTCAGGCAGCGCAAAATCCAACTGCAGCGTGCCGCATTGCCAGACCCGGCCCAGAGAATCTTTCAGTGAAAACTCGATTTTGGGGCCGTAAAATGCGCCCTCTCCCGGATTCAGGTCCCAATCCAGCCCTTTGGCGTCCAAAGTAGCCTTCAACGCCGCTTCAGCCCGATCCCAAACCGCGTCGTCGCCGATCCGCTTCGGCGGCCGCGTCGACAGCTTGACCAGAATCTGCTCAAAACCAAAATCGGCATAAACCCTGCGCAGCAGGTCGACAAAGTCGCCAGCCTCGACCTGTATCTGGTCTTCGGTACAGAAAATATGCGCGTCATCCTGCACAAAGCCGCGCACTCGCATCAGACCGTGCAGAGCGCCCGACGGTTCATTGCGATGGCAGGAACCGAATTCAGCGATGCGCAGCGGCAGGTCACGATAACTTTTGACACCCTGGTTGAAGATCTGTACGTGACCCGGGCAGTTCATCGGCTTCACCGCGTAATCGCGCTTTTCCGATTCCGTGGTGAACATGTATTCGCGATAGTTTTCCCAGTGACCGGAGCGTTCCCACAGCACGCGATCCATGACCTGAGGTGTGCGGACTTCGCGGTAATTCGCCTCGGTCAGCAGCTGGCGCATGTACTGCTCGATGGCCTGCCAGATCACCCAGCCGTTGGCATGCCAGAACACCATGCCCGGCGCTTCGTCCTGCATGTGGAACAGATCCAACTGGCGGCCGAGTTTGCGGTGGTCGCGTTTCTCCGCCTCCTCCAGCCGGTGCAGGTAGGCGTCCTGCTCTTCCTTCTTCGCCCAGGCCGTGCCGTAAATCCGCTGCAGCATTTCGTTTTTCGAGTCGCCGCGCCAGTACGCACCGGCCACCTTCATCAGCTTGAACACTTTCAGCCTGGCGGTGGACGGCACGTGCGGGCCGCGGCAGAGGTCGATGAAATTGTCCTGGCGGTACAGTGAAATCGGTTCATTCGTCGGAATCGACGCAATGATCTCCGCTTTGTATTTTTCGCCCATGCCGGAGAAAAACTGCACGGCTTCGTCACGCGGCATTTCCTGTCGCTCGACCTTGATATCGCGTTTGACGATTTCCGCCATGCGTTTTTCAATCGCGGCCAGATCTTCAGGTGTAAAAGGCCGCTTGTAGGCGAAATCATAAAAAAATCCGTCTTCCGTCACCGGGCCGATGGTGACCTGCGCGTCCGGAAACAACTCCTTCACCGCATGGGCCAGCAAATGCGCCGTCGAATGGCGCAGAATTTCGAGGCCGTCGGCGTTCTTGTCAGTGATGACAGCCAGTTCGGCATCGGCTTCAATGCGATGCGAGGTATCGACCAGCTTGCCGTCGACGCGGGCAGCCAGCGCGGCCTTCGCCAGACCGGCGCCGATAGCAGCTGCGACCTCCGCCACCGTTACCGGGTGATCGTAGGATCTGACCGAGCCATCAGGTAATTTGACGTTAACCATGTTGTGCATTCCAGGATTACCAATAAAAAAAGTGCGGGCCAGCCGCACTTTTTTTCTTCGCTACCAAAGAAATGACGCAGCTATTGCCCGAATGCAATCGCAGTGCAAGTTGGCAATGTCATAACGCTCGTTTCCTGTAGCACTCAGCAAAAACTGGCAAACCTCGGAAACGAGGCTTACCCTCATCGCCTGCCTTGAAATAAAATTCAGCAGTGAATAATATCATGGACTTAACGAATTGCAGCAAGTATGCCTACTTCTACTTCAACAAATGCCAGACTGCCCCCTGCTGCGCAGAACATCTGGTCGCCGTTCATTTTCCTGCGGAATCAAGAAACTGTTCCGGACTGACGCGCAACGCCGCCCCCGTCGGACATGCCCGCACGCATGCCGGCCCCCCTGACAGATCCTTGCACATATCGCACTTCACGGCTTTTTTTGGCTGCTCCTTGTCCACGGCACGGCGCCCACGCCCCGGTTCATCCCCAACGCCCAGCAGCAACCAACTCCACAAGCTTGAAGGTGGCGGCCGGGAATCAGCCGGCCCCATCTGGATCACCCCGTAGGGGCAGTTCCGCTCGCAGTTGCCGCAACCGATGCAGGTATTATTGTCAATGTATACCTCGCCATTGGCATTGCGGTGCAGGGCATCGGGCGGACAGTCCGTCATGCAGCGAGGGTTTTCGCAATGCCGACACGAAGTCGGCACGTGGATGTTCGCGAAAGTGGGGCCGGCCTGCCGATCGAGACGAGACGTTCCGTCATGGGTGTCAGCACAGGCCTTTTCGCATTGGTCGCAGCGGATGCACAACCCCTCGTCGATCAGCAAAACATCAGTGGCTTCACCCAGACCCTGGTTGATCAGGAAACTGATCAGGTTCCCCGGATCAGGCTCAGCCTCACGCTTGACGTTTTGCGACAATCGCTCGAACACGCGTGCCTGAACGCCGCCGCGCAGGGTCGGATTACGACTGAGCACACCATTGAATACCTTGGCCTGCAGCAGTATGGTCTCCGTGTTCACAGCGGCGCGCACGGTCGCGGTCCGCGGCACGTCAGACAGCAGCGCCATTTCGCCCACGTAGTTGCCGGCCGCCAGGTACGACAGCACGACCTCCTTGCCGCCGATCTGGTGTGAAATCGTCACCGACCCACGGCGAATGAGATGCAGGCCGTCGGCAGCATCGCCTTCCATGAACAGCGCCGTTCCTGCCGAAAAATTCCGGATTTGGGCGCCATCAACCATTTCATGCAAGTCATCATCGGCGATCCATGGCGCCACATACGTCCGCACCGTCCGCCGCAGGGAAGTCTGGTCGATCTGCAACCGCACCGAATCAACACTGCTGATCAGTTTGAGCATCGAGCGGCGCGGCGTTTCGATCAGCACGCATTGGTCGCCAGCACGCACGGTATTGGCGCGGCGTCGACCTGACAGCAGCCCCATCTCGCCGAAAAATTCGCCCTTCCCAAGCTTGCGCTGCTTCTTGCCAGTCTTATCTTCGGTTTCGATGAACACTTCGCCATGCACAATCGAATAGAAGCTGTTGCTGTAGTCGTTCGCCAGGAAGATAACTTCACCCGGTCGGCGCACAATGACTTCGCTGTCCAGCAGGAATTCCCGCAATTGCAGGGCCGACATGTCGGCATATAGCGGCACGTTACGCTGCACCAGTGCCAGCATGTCTGATACCGTGGCGCGGGGGGCCACTTGCACAAACTTTTTCTTCAGCAACGGCTCGTCGGCAGGCTCCACCGGATTGCCGGTGATGTACTCCACAACCTCGTAGCCCTGATTCATCGCCTGCTTGATCAACGGATACCCGCCGAGGGCGCCAATGATGAAAAGACCCGGAACATTCGATTCGTAAGTCGCAGAAAGTTGCGGCAGTGCGCCGGGTGCCGCGCTCGAGAAGCTGACACCGAATCCCTCAACCAGTTTGCGCGGTGGTGTCGCACCGAGGCGCGCGATGATCCGGTCGCAGGCTATCGTTTCCACGCTCTGCGGCGTCTGCACGACAAAACCGCAAGGCTTGCCATCGGTCTCGGCAGCTTTCACCTCAATGGCAGTCGTCCCGAATCGACACTCAACCCTGCCCTCACGAATCGCAGCCAGAATCAAGTCCAGATTGCCCTGCTTCAGCCGCGCGAATTCGTCATTGCGATTGATAATGATGACCCGGCTACCCTGTGCCAGGGCCAGCGCATTCTCTACGGCAGCGTCTCCTGCGCCCACCACCACGATGGTCTCGCCGCCGTAGGCGTCCGGGTCATCCAGTTGATACTGAACACAACCCAGATCCTCTCCCGGCACACCCAGCTTACGCAGGTTGCCCTGAACCCCGATGCTCAGCACGACATGCTCCGCAACCAGGGTCTCGCCGCCGTCAACCTTGATTTCGAAAGCACCTTTTGCACCGGAAATGGCAGTGACGCGCGAACGATGGCGGATGTTTACCTGGTGCTTGCGCAGGTCTTCCTGCCACTGCGACAGCACGGCCTCGCGCCTGGCCGCCACGAAGCCCATTGGGCTGCGCAGAGGCAATACGCCCGGCTCCGCCATGACATGCTTGCCTTTCTGGTACTGATGAATCGTGTGCGAGACATGGTCTTCGGCTTCCAGCAGAACATGGGAAATACCGCGCTCCGCAGCGCGCCCGGCGCAGGACAGACCGCCAGGGCCTGATCCGATTATTGCGATGTGGAATGCGGACTTCACCGGTTTGCTCCTTTTTCAATGCTGGATCGCAATTCCTGCAGTGCTTTTGCAAACGCAGCAGCCGAGTAATTTTCATCCTTGTCGAGCAGGGTGATGAGTCGCCGCATGGACGGTGCAACTGCAGCAGCATGCAGCGCGCCGCGGCGAGCCATGAAATCGGAAACCGCCTGCAATGCCATTACGGCCTGTTCCGCACCCTGATAGTCACCATACTGACCCGCGAGGCCATCATCGATCAAGCCCATCAGTATGTCTCGCATATCCTTGTCCGTGAACCGGTGAGCACTGATCCGCGGCACCAGCTGGGCAAGAGTAGCCTGCACAGACCGCGCATGTACAAGCGCATCGTCCCCGGCAGCAACCGCGCGGTGCAGGCCCATGACCTGCTGCGCCAGCCGTTGCTGGCCTGCCGCATCAACGCTACGCGCAATCTGCAACACCATCAGCAGGCTGGAATCGTTGAGCCGCACTACACCGGGTCCCACGCCCAGACGCAGTCCCGCATAACGGCCATCCGACATCTTGCGGTGGCAGGCGTGGCAATCAAACAGCACCAACTCTGGAAACAGGCCGGCACGGCCGCGCTGCGGATCGTTAAGGATCTCGAGCAGTTCATGCGCCGCCAGTGCCTGGCCGATAGCCCAGATTCGCACACTGTCCCAAACCTGCCTGTCTTTCGCGCGAAAATGAGCCGGCTGGATCTGCGTGAACGTGTCCAGTTCAAAACTCATCCGGGGGTGTCCCGCCGCCATCAGCTTGTGGGTAACCAACTTGTCCTTGGTACCGAAATGGCAGCTGAGGCAGAGCCGTGCCCGCGCCACATGATCGGATGCTGGATACAGGCCTTTTGCCAGATTGTCTTCATGACGCGCATCCCGTTCAACGTGGCTGCGCAACCAGAGTTCCGCGGCACCGTGGCACGATTCGCAGGTGACGCCGTCAGCAAGGACAAAGCCTTCGCCCCGCTGCGGCGCAGGCACATTATGCGCATGGCAGTCGAGACAGAGATTGGCGCGATGAGCAGGTTCGCTCAGTCCCAGCTTGCGCGCGATCTCCTTCGAACGTGCGTTGAGCAGCACTGCATATGCCCGCGCATGCTTGTCGCTACGCGACCAGGTAACGTACTCATTCTGCAGGATGCGCGAATTCGTCCACTTGTCGACTGCACCATGGCACAGGCTGCTCGCGCAACTGCCGACTCCCATCGATTTGTGTGGCGAGTATTGCGGGAGAACTGGAGCGGCCAATGCGCTGGCGGAGACCTGTAATGCCGCCATGAGCACAAGCACCTTGAATGTCATACGGGTAATCATCATCGCCGATACTGGGCCCGGTCAGGCTTATCGCGCACTGTCCATGGAGTTCCGTCGGGCTTCAGGTACAAACGGCGTTGCTCCTCCAAATTCAGTGGGCGTGAACCAACTCGGCCAAACACGGCCACCTGACCGCCGGTTTCGTCCACTGCCCGGTCGCGCTCCAGCCCGCGCGACAAGGCCAGTGCCGGGCTGCGCGTCCGCTTCCAGGCGATAAGCTGTGGCTTCGGCTCCGGGCTGAAGCCGTAGAACTTGGGCTGCGAGTCTGGCGCCGTGAGTTGAATGACTTTAAGTCCATTGCGACCATCGGCAACATACGCAAACAAGGAGGCATTGGTGGAGCCAATGACCACGTCCCGCGCATCGTTGAGCGTCCCGCCTGCATTAAATTGCATATGCAGCTTCGGTCGTTCAGGATTCTCGACATCAATGATGGCGAGTCCGTCCGCACCGGCCGCGACGTAGGCGTAGGTCCTGGCCACAAACACGCGGTGCGCAGCCGCCAGCGGGACGCGGGCTGTCTCGACAAGCCGTGCGCGCTCCGGATTCGTCACGTCAATCACCCCCAATCCGGCTTTGTCGGCGACGAACAGGTAGCGGAACTGCAACACAGTCGACTGCGCTCCGGTCATGGGCACCACGCCTGCCAACCGCGGTTTCAGTGGATCGTTAAGATTGACAACCACGACGCCTGCATCGGTGGCGACATAGGCATAGTAGCCGCCGATGGTGATGTGACGTGCCCCTCGCAATACGCCACCGCCGTTCCAGGTGAGCGCACGTTTCAGGAAGTTGTTTCGGGGCTCACCGTCCTGCAATGTGTTGACGTCGACAAGAATCAGCCCCTCTTCGGCATCAGCAATCAGCGCGTAATTGTAAATGGGGTGGAACGGCTGTTCCTGGTTCGTCTTGCGCATCAATTCACCCGTGTTCCGCTCCGGCGCAATGGGCTGGTTGGTCGGCAACGCGACGCAAGTGGCATTTTTAGAAGCGATATGCGTGTCTTGCCCGAGAGGCGAAAAGGGCGCGGTGATGATCCGCTGCGAGATGCCCTTGTTGGCAATTGATGCCACGTCATAAACGCGCATACCCCCTGAACCCTCTGCCACATACAGGTACTCACCGCGCAGTTGCAGGCAGCCAACGCGTCCGCGGACACTGCGATCGTGTGCCTCCGGTAACTCGCGCGCGCGCTTTTCATGCGCCGCATACCAGTCCGGATAAACGTATCGGTGCAGATAGCTGCCGATCACGGTCTGGGGCTCCTCCCACTCGGTGACCTGCACCGCTTCCACATGGCGCTCCTCACCCAACCATGCGTTGAATCCGATGAAATTGACAAAATTCGTGCCGTGCAGCAACAATTGCCCCATGATCGCATTGTTGTCATTGGCCGCTGACAGGTGGCAGTCACTGCAGGTTTTGGTCTCGGTTTTACGCTCGGTATGCGCATAGTGCGGCGCAAACGCCTGGCTTGAGAAACCGCTGGCAGACACCGGCGGTTGCTGGATGTAGATACGCTCCCGGTTGGCATTGGTCGATGACAGCAGCAGCGCCGACGATGAGCGTATCGGCGCGATGCGGTTGCCCTTGACTTCGCCGTGCCGACCGAGCTGGAATACGTCGTCACGCACAATCTGCGGGTTGTAAGTCGCGTAATTGCGCGACGGCCCTCCCTCGTAGTGCAGTCGCTCCGTCTTCCAGTTCGACTCGATGGGCAGGTGGCATCCGGTGCAACTCGTGGTCCACGACGTGTGGCAGGTATAGCAGGTGACCTTGTCATCACCATGTGCCCGCTGATTGGCTGGCACACCCGGGCCCCACTGCTGGGCATAGTTGTCCAGACTCCCCTTGCCCACCAGCTTGGCCCGTGCCGCCTTGATGTTGTAACCCGGGTGCGCCGGATTGACACTGTCCCTGACCAAAGACAGTTGCCATTCCAGTTTAGGATCAAGCGCCGAGCGCTGATAAAGTTTTCCGTCGCGCCATTCGAAGCGACGGCGGCCATCCGCTGTCCTTAACAGGCCGAGATCGGTTCCACCACGCCTGGCGGCTGGTCCCGAGGTAAACAGGGTCGGGTAACGGTCGGCAGTGCCGTGACAGTCCGCACAGTCGATCTCGATGGCGGCTGCAACCTCACGGTAAATATGCCCGTTACCGTGAGCATCCTGTGAGAAGTGGCAATCTACACAATGCATGCCGACTTCGAGATGGACCGATTTCAGGTGTACGGATTTTTTGAACTTTTGCGGATCATCATCTGCAACTGGCTTGCCGTCCTTGTCCAACAGTGTGCCCTTGCGGTCCCGCTTGAATATCGCGCGGAAATTCCAGCCGTGGCCGTGATAATCGGCGAACTGGGTGTCCTTGAGTTGCGGATTGAGTTGCGAAACATCTTTCAGGAACTGCGGATCACCCCATTTCCCGATCACCGCCGCGCCCTCAGGGTTGCGGTCAAGGATACGCCGCCGTTCATCATGACTGGGGTAGCGCTGCTTCTCCGGCCACATGAAGGGCGCATCCGCTTCGTAGTCCCACATGGTGTAACCGTAGTAACTGTTCACAAAAACGTTGGGCTGGTGCATGTGACAGGTCATGCACTGCGACGAAGGAATTGCCCGCGTGAATTCATGTTTCAAAGGGTGGCCCGATCGATCCTTGGGAATCATGGGATCCGCAGTCACGCTCCTGCCGTCGTGTCCATGACGGGCATAGGGCCCGGAGTGGCGGGGTTCGCGATCGTTGGCATACACCACATGACATGAGGCGCATCCCGAAGCCCGGTAGTCACCAGGCTGTTCGTTGGTACCCATGAACCACATCATCGGGTCGTTCAGGCGCGTCTTGGTAATGTTGATCAGGGGCACGGCAATCCGTCCGCCGGTGCCGGGACCGCGATTGGACTGTCTGATGTCAGGGCGACCCGGCTCGTCGAGCAGTTGCAGCCGCCCAAGCACATTGGGCAGTCCGATTTCCGGAAACAGGCTGCCGATTACCCGACCGCCGCGCTCGAACACGCGAAAAATATCAGCGGGAGGCACGGTCTCCCAAGCTGGCAGCGGGAAGAGCTGGGCCAGTATGCCCTTCGCAGTCATCCATGCATCCGGCTCAACCGGATTGCGGATTGAAGCGGGTTCTCCCTCGCGGGTGTACACCTCCCCCAAAATTCCGTGTTTGAACGGCAGTATGCCGTTGTTATATGCGGCCCCGTTCCACAGCATCGCACCAGTCGCCATCAGACTGCGCTCCGCCGCCTGAATGACCGGTAAATGGCAGGCACCGCAGGCCTCACGAGCCACACGGTAATCAGATGGATTGACGAAGCGAACAAATTCGGGACGTTCACGGTTCAATAACGTATAGGTTCGCTCAGGGTTGGCCGATGCCGGCGACCGCCATGCCCGCGCAAAACGTGGCTCGACATGGGCTCGTACCATCGCTGCCCGAAAGTCTGTCTCACCGCGCCCACGATATTCACTGCCAGACGGCTTCTCGATGCCGGCATTGCCGCCATGACAGTCAGCACACCCCAGGAGGACCGCCGGGTTCGCGTGCATGGTGTGGCGATCCGTAGTCGTGTGGCAAGTCATGCAACCGGCCGATTTGGCTGTTACCTCGTGCGCGCTCTGCGCGGCAGGGGCTGGCGGCGCACCGTGCGCGGATGCCGCAAGGCACAACAGGATTGCCAGCAGCGCGCGCATCAGAATGTCAGCACCATGTTGACCAGCACCGAGTATTGTTTGCCGTCGAGTGCGTTGCCATATAGTTCGCGCAACGCTGGTCCCGGCCGCAGTATTGCAGCCGAGGCATTAACCACGACATTCTGAATGAACAATGGGCGGTACTGAATCCCCAGCGAAATATCAGTACCGATATCGGCGCTGCGCAACTCCTGATTACGCAGTTGTGCGAGCGATGAAAGGTTGTCGAAAGCGAGGCGGCTGATGTTGCCGATCACGCGTACCTGCGGGCTCACATCGACATCAGCGCCAATGCCGATCAAGCGCAACCCTGGATTGGTAAAGTTGGATTGACCATGTTCACGCGAGCTCCGGAGCGACGGGAGCACTCCGTTGCGGGTAGTCAGCGCTACACCGCCGCCGCCGATCAGCGGCACCGACTGCCGAATCCAGTAACTCGTATCCGCGCCAGCGATCAGCGGATTCTCCACCACGGCGTCGAACCCGGTCGCCCGGTCGTCGAACGGGTCACGGTCGCCAGATGCGTAAAGTCCGGTCGCGCGCAAGCGCAGCCAGTCAAAATCCCGGGACACCTCCAATGCGCCAAAACTCGCGCGGATGCGCTCGGGCTTACCGGAGAACATCCCGCGCCGGTCGTCTCCAGTCGCAAGGTAGCCAGAGGCGCTGATGTTCCAGCGGCCAAAATGACCGTCGCCGTTCAACCCCAGGTAAGTCACGTCGTAGTCATGTGGACGGCCGCTACCAAAAATCGCCGGGCGCTCGAGAAAACCATTGTTATTGAAAAAGCGTTCTCGGTTGCCTTCCCGGTTACGGTTGTGCAGCAAGACGCCTTGAGTGGTAAATCCGATCACCGGCCAGTCCTGCCGGTAGAGATTGAAGACCAGGACATCGTCGTTGCGCAGCGGCTGCCCGATGTCGTTGAAACCACTGTTGGTGTCCTTCTCCAGACGACGGAACCAGGCCGCGTTGTACTGCCACTGATTGTTGTCACGCGTACCAAACACGCGCACGCCGAATGGCTGATCGGCGAACAGAAAGCCACGAAAATCCGCTGTAAACGGCTGGATACCAATGCGCAGGCTGTCAAAATCATAGCGTACCGAAACATCGCGCAAGTGCCGGTCGACGAAGAGTTCCTGCACCCCGACAAAACTGTCGTTGCGGTCGGTGCCCATTGCTGGATTGATATTCACCGCACGGACTTCCTGCGTCGTGGTCCGATTGATATTGACGACCGGCACGAAGCGGAATTCCCAGTCTGGTGGCCGGAACACCGTGTCCCCCTTGAGCAGGGTAAACCCGAATATGCCGGACTCGACGAAGGTACCCTGCCGCCCGCGGCCAAACATGCCATTCGATCCGGGATTCAGCGTTGATTGCGCACCGACCGCCGTGGGCAGGCGGCGGAATTCAAGCAGCGTATCCGAAACGGCCGCAAAATTAAAAAACCAGTCCCGTCCGAGTTCCTCGTGCAACACCGGCAGGTCGCCCTTGATCACGTTGGGATGATAGGGATCCCAGCGGTTATAGGGCAACAGTCCGAGCGACTTCACAATCCGCCATCGGTCGGGCACGGGTAGCGTTTCTCGCCGCACCCAAGGCAGCGGTGGCGGGACCTGCGCCGGATCGATCACGGGCAGCCTGGGCTCCAGTGGCTCGCCCTGCGGTCGTCTGCGCTCGAGGCCTGGCGCATCTCGAACCGTACTCGCCTCCGCTACAATCGGTGACACGATTGTTGGTTCAGCGGCGACCTGCCGGCCTGCCGGGAGCGGCTGGACAGCCAGCGTGTCGCCCTGCGCCAGCGGCGCATTGAATATCCAGCCCCTGCTGCCATCAACACGCTGCACCCGGTACCACCGGCCCATACTCGCATCCGCTTCGAAGTGCGCGCCCTGCCCGGCCTGCGCAACGGCCGGTGCAGTGGCATCCGCCCGTTCACGCACGGCCACCGACAACACCAGCACCTGAATCAGAAATCTACCGGGCTGAAGCTGCGGCTCACGGTCCCGGCCGTGAGTCACGGTGAGCGGCACGGCAACATTGCCTGCCCATGCGGCATGTGGTGATGCCATCACCAAGACCATTGCCCCCAGCGCCATTGCGCGCCAGATGCCACGCAGGTTTTCAGATGCCGGCGCAGGCATTGCTTGCCGTTGAATCGAGAAATGGTGCCACCGGACAGTTCACGTAACGCAACAGCCCTCCGGGCAGGCCACCGATGGTATCCGCACGTTGTGCCGGCGGTGCATTGCCAATGCCGGCGCCCAGTATTGTTCCAGCGTTGGCCAAACCGAGGAACGCGATCATGTCGTCCTGGTCGATGCCATCACCGGATACACCAATGGCACCAACCAACGTAGCACCACGGAAAACCGGAAAGCTGCCTGGAAATATCTGTATGCCGTTTCTCGCCCGCGGCAGACCGACGCAATCGCCTGCCCCGGGCACCGGCAAATTGGCAACCACCTGGTTAATGACAAGATCGAGCGCAAGACCGTTCGAAAAAGGACTCCAGGCTGCGTACGGCTTGGACAGCGGGCCAGGTCCACTGCCGTTGATTCCGTCTGGCAAAAAGGGTCGGGCGAGATTGCCGACAGACCGGTTACTGTAAGCAATGCCATCCGTGAGCGCTGTCGGGATGAAAGCCTGCAGGTTAGCCACATACGTGTTGATAGGGCTTACACTCGCCGGCACCAAATAAATGGCCGGCGGCAGCGCAGCCAGATCTGCTGCCGTACCGGGATGGGAAAAAAGCAGTGCGGTACGTGCCTTTTGCACTGCGACGTCCGTGCCGAAAACCGGGGCATCCGGCGATCGCAAGAGGCCCAGCACGACCCCGTTGGTATCGACAACACTGATGCTGACCTGCGCCGCCGACCCTAATGGCCGGCGGATCTGCGCGCGCGCCCGATTTGCCACCTTCATGGCTTCGACGAGTATTGCCGTGACTTCGGCTTGGGTCATCAGGCCATCGGTCCCGGCCATTGGGGCAAAGCGTGCATTACCAAGGCCGTCATCCAGCACAAACGCATTAAGCCCGGCAAACACTGGGTTGGAGGCCGGGCGATAGCCAGATGCAGCAGTCCCAAACGCGACCCCGGCGGACACCAGCGGCGGGCTGAAGTAACCCGGGACATTGACCAGCGCACCTGGCAGCGCCGCGAACACCGGCGCGGCGGCTGGATTTGAAACAATCGCTTCAGAGTCAAGATAGCGCAGGGTGCGGCCATCCACTGCGATACGCTCACCACGACGGTCTGTCGGCGCATCAAATCCACGTGCACCTGCCACGGCAATCAACTCGTCAAGGTCGGCGTCAATATCATTGATGTTGAGGTCCAGTCCGTAAACCCCGTCCGCGATAACGCCGATGCCGCCAACGACCGTGCCGGCTTTATACAATGGCAGCCCGCCCGGGTCTGCCGCCAATCCAAGCGGTGAACCTTTGGGGCCTGCCGTCACTGTCGGTGCCATGCGCACGATATCGGAACACGACAGCGAAGAAAATTGCACGCCGAAAAGTGGCCCACCCGGTGACCCGAACTCGCCGGGATTAAAATTTTCCTGGATGATCTGCCCGGCAGTGCGTGTGGAAAATGCATTTCCCTCGGAAGACAAGTAGGCCCCGGTAATGGCTTTGCTGATCGCTGCCAGTTCGGCAGGCAGCGTCGCCACGTTTTCCAGGCCACCATTGACGCCCCGTCCGCTGCTGATCGTGAAAGTCGGCGCCGCCCCGGTCATACGGAACACAGCGACCACATTACCAACCCGATCGACGACCGCGATGGTGGCAGCGATGCCGCGCGCCTGTGCCTCGTGTACTGCCTGACGGACAACACGTTCGACGTCGGCGACTGTCAACGCAGTCGGTGCTGCCAGCGCGCAGCCGCCGCTACATCCACTGCTGGCAGCACTGCCGCCACCTCCCCCTCCACCACCACCGCCGCAGGCGGCCAACATCAGCAGCAAGGCCAGTATGCAAATGCGCTTCATCGTTGGGCCCTTGGCCGCATCCCGGCCTGCAACGCGCCATGCCAATAGCCGCTGCCTGCGTGAAATGTGTGGCAGATTGCACAATCTGAAGTCACGCGATTGTGAACCGGCCGGGCACCGACATGGCATTCGCGGCATTTTGCGATATCAGGCATTGCAATATCCTCGGCCACGGCCGATTTTGTGACGTTGTGACATGTGGTGCAGGATTGCGTCGTATGCTTTGCATGGGTGAACTTGGCGGCAGGCATCCACTGCCGGGTAACGGCTATGGGGGCTACCGCCCAACCAGCAACATCGCTGCGCCGCGAGACCTGATGGCAGGTCGAGCACACCTGCCGACGTTCGAACAGATCATGCAATACCTGTTGCGCTTTGCGGTCCGCAATCCGCAGCGCGCGTTGGCTATCCGCCTGACTCAATTCAGCCCCCGGCCGCTTGCGTGGCAAATCGGACGGCGGTATTACCCCCTTCGGCGTATCACCAAGCACAAGCCGCGCGTAGAACTCCTTGAGCATCGTGGCAATGGCCTCTTCCGATCCGTGCGGCACCTGGCGCGAAGTCACTGTAGGCTCAAACGCCAGGGAGTGGCAACTCTGGCAATGCTGCTCCATGGATACCGGTGCCATTCGTCGCCCGTCACTTTCACGTTGGTGACAACTGTCGCAGTTTAATACCGTACGTCGCCCGCGCGCATCGCGCATGCCTGCGACATCGCGTTTGCCCTGCGGATCACGGATCCCCGCAGGATCCAGATGCAACTTGTGATTGAATTTCAGATTGGAGTGCTCGACAAGCTTGTCGGACGTTTCTGTCCCCTGCCGCACACGCCGGTGCTTCGCCGGGTGGTTGGCATCGGACAGAGTCAAGCGGAAAGCCGGGTGATCCAACGCAAAGTCGGTGACTTTGTCTGTGGAATCGCGGGGAAATTCTCTTTTGTTATCACCGTGACACGCTGCACATTCATCCTGCGCTCGGGACACCATGGCTGCGCCCTTGTGATCACGGTGGCATTCCGCACACCGTGTTTCACGCAGCATCACGCCCCGCTGACCGGTGGATTCCAGCAGCGCTACGTGCTCGCGCACGTCCTTGTGACAGGCCATACACTCCATGTCGCGGACCTGGATGAACGGAAGCATGTGACAAGCTCCACAGTTGTCAGCGAAGACCTGGTGACCGCGCGACAACGGGCCCGGATTCCATGCCTGTAAAAATGCCACGCTGAGTGCCTGCATGATCTCGGTATCCAGCCGCGGACTGTCACCCGGTGGCAGCAGGCCGGCTCCCTGCAGCAGGTGCGGCGCCACTGGCAGCAGCAGAAAAAGCGACAGCACACCCGCGAACGCCAGATAAGACAGACGCCGAATCGATATTTTCGGTGCACGGATCCGCAGCCGTTGTCGACCACCCTGTACCACCTTGCCGAAAGGCGAAGCGAGCCGCACCGACAGGGCCAGCTGCAAATTTGCCGGCGGCGACTCGATCTCGATCAGGTAAGGACCAATCTCGACACGATCTCCGACTGCCAGATTGACCCGGACGACGTCGCGGTCGTTGACCACAATCTGGCCCGATTCGACCTCGATCGCAGCGCCAGATTCCGTGGCCGTCAGCCTCGCGTGAATCAGCGCCACCCGCGAATCGGGCAAATGGATCTCGCACTGTGTGCCACGCCCCAACCTGAGCACCGAGCCCGATATACGCCGCTGCTCGCGCATCGCCTGACCGCGCGGGTTGACGGTGATGTTGGTGATCAGGGTTTCCATCGCAGGCCGGGCTTATGGCTACCAATAATAGAAGACGGAAATGATATGTGTGATCAACGCAGCCAGCAGTGCAAACGACAATGGAACATGCAGAACCAACCATACCCGCATTAGCGCCCTGAAGCGCAGGTCACGGCGTATGCGGTCAACCAGCATGCTCTTGCGTGTCATATGCATGAGGAGTTGCTTGAGCAGTTCCCCCTGCCCCCCCTGCCACTGAGAACCCAGTCGTGTCAGGGCCTGACACGCTTCGCGCGTTGGGCACGGGACCTTGTCGCCGGAAAGTTGTTGGCGAAAACTGTAGCCCACCTGAACCTGTCTTACGGCCACACGCGTCGCCCGGTTGACAATTTGGTTCGCCTCATCCGGAAGATCGAGCGCCATGGTGCGGCATTTGCGGTCGAGATCGGCAATTTTCAGCATGATCGCCTCGACCGTGTCTTCGCCAACGTTTTTGGTCATCAGCGCGGGGTAGCGCAAATAGGCATACATGCCGAAGATGCCGCTGACGATGACCAGCATCATCAGCGCATAGGCAAGCGTGTGCACATTCCAGCCGAATTCGAACCCGCAGTGCAGCGTCACGATCACTGCGAGGCTGACCCCGATATAGACGTGGGCAGAGGTCCAGCCCTGCATGGTACCCATGCCTGAGCGGTAGCGGCGCTTGCGAATGCCGAGCAGCATCAGCCACAGAATGATTAGCGCACCCGCGATGCCCAAAGTGTATCCGAACCAGGTTCCACCGAAGGGCTTGAGGTATACCGTAGGCGGTTCGTGCCACACATAACCACCTATGGACAGTGCACACAGCACGAGTGCCAGCCGCAGATAGCGGCCGCCCTTGAATTCAAGTATCGACTGGTGATGTAGCATCAACCTGCAGGAACAGAGCGATTGGCCGGAGATGGCGACAACCGATGATCCACAGTCCGCTCCGCGCTGCTCTCAATCCAGGCGATCGCCATAACAGGACGCTGCGTCAGCAGTTTCACCGAATGATCGGCCCCATCGTGTTTAACCATGGCGCACTCGTTTCAGCAGCAGCAATAAAAAAAGCACGGGCCAGCCGCACTTTTCCGTCTGGAAAATCACGCAGCGGCTACTGGGAAGCGACCGAAGTATACGTTTGAATTATCATTACTCCATAGTCCTGAATATCACCGGCTGAATTTTGCAGAATTCTTTTGCAGAACTCTTTTGCAGAATACCAATCTTGCAGGTTACCGATGGTAGGCGCGATTGGACTCGAACCAACGACCCCCACCATGTCAAGGTGGTGCTCTAACCAGCTGAGCTACGCGCCTACAAGCCGCACATTCTAGCTGAATCAAAGATGGCCATCAAACCACTTGCAGCCACAGGCGCATCATGATCTCTCATAGGTTAAAAACATTCGCCGCCATTTCCATGTTGCTGTGTCTTGCGGTTGCAGCGCGAGTTGACCCACCGGACCGGCCGACCATTCCCGGCGGTCTGCTCAGCATCGGGCGTGACTACGGCCCCGCGGACGAACATCCCGCACATGCGGCAACCTTCTCGGCCTCTCGCATCGATCGTCTGCGGTGACCAATCAGTAGTTTGCGATGTTTTTGCATGTGCTGAGAGCGTAGGCTGCCGATGGCGCACGCCTGCCAACCGAGGCCGAATGGGAAAAAGCGGCGCGGAGTAGCGATTAACGCCAGGTCCTGGCGCCGGGACCGGTGAGTGCCACCCGCAGCGGTGGTCACGATACGCCGGCCGCTGAAATCACCATAACCAACGCGGCCGACAGCTCTCGCGCAATCCCGTACCGGCCATCACAACATCTGCATTCGCTGCGCAATCACTTGAATAATATTTAATAATATATTGTTTTTATTATATATTTCATCTGCGATCTGCGCCCACCACACTTTTCACTTTACGAATCAACGCCAGCACCCGATGCAGCTGGCCCAGATCGGTAATCTCCACGGTGAAACGCATCCGGGCGGCCAGATCCGTGGAAATCGAGCGGGTGGCCGTGACATTGACCCGCTCCCGCGACAGCACTTCCGAGATGTCGCGCAACAGACCGGTGCGATCCACCGCCTCCACCACCACTTCAACTGGAAAGGTCGCGCCGGTAGCCGGACCCCACTTCGCCTCGACACGCCGCGCCAGGTCCAGCCGCGCGAGATTGGCACAGTTGGCCCGGTGCACGCTGACACCGCGGCCACGGGTAATGAAGCCGACAATAGGCTCGGGCGGCGCCGGCCGGCAGCATTTGGCCGGTGTGGTCAGCAACTTGTCGACGCCGACCACCAGCACGCCACCGCCGGTTTTGGCCGGCTTGCGGGTGACGATCGTTTTCGCATCCCCGTTGTCTGTCGGCCGCGGCGCATCCGCGGTCAGCACATCATCGAGCGCCTTCGGGCCAATTTCGCCACGTCCGAGTGCGGTCACCAGATCGTTGAGCTTGTCGTAGCCCATGTCTGCGGCCAACTGATCCAGATTGAGTTTGCTCAGACCGCGCCGCTGCAGTTCCTTGTCGAGCAGCGCGCGCCCCTGCGCGATGTCCACCTCGAGGTTCTGCCGATTGAACCACTGGCGCACCTTACCGCGCGCGCCCAGACTTTTCAGAAAACCCAGTTGCGGATTGAGCCAGTCGCGGCTGGGACCACCCTGTTTGGTGGTCAGAATCTCCACCTGCTGGCCGTTGGCCAGCGGCGTGTGCAGCGGCACCATCGCGCCGTCAACCTTGGCGCCACGGCAGCGGTGACCGAGCTCCGTGTGCACGTGATAGGCAAAATCGATCGGCGTCGAACCTTTCGGCAGATCGACCACCCGCCCCTGCGGCGTGAATACATAGACCGATTCCTCAAACAGTCCGGTGCGGAACTGTTCGGCGAATTCACGGGTATCGCGCACCTCGTCCTTCCACTCCAGCACCTGCCGCAGCCAGGCGATTTTTTCCTGATAACCCTTGTTCTGGCGTCCGCCTTCCTTGTACTGCCAGTGCGCTGCCACGCCGAGTTCGGAATGCTGGTGCATTTCCTGGTTGCGGATCTGCACCTCCACGGATTTGCCCTCAGGTCCGATGACGGCAGTATGCAGCGACCGGTAATTGTTGGCCTTGGGTTTGGCGATGTAATCGTCGAACTCGCGGGGCAGCGGCGACCACAGGCTGTGCACGATGCCCAGCACAGCGTAACAATCCTTGATGTCTGCGACCAGAACCCGCACTGCACGGACGTCATAAAGTCCTTCAAAATCAATGGCTTTCTGCCGCATCTTACGGTGGATGCTGGCAATATGCTTGGGTCGGCCGGTCACTTCGGCGGCAATGCCGGCGCGGGCAATTTCGCCTTTCAACAGCGCCACCACGTTCTCGATATAGCGCTCGCGGTCCAGACGCTTTTCATCGAGCAGGCGCGCAATGCGTTTGTAGCTGTCGGGGTCGAGCACCCGCAGCGCCAGATCTTCCAGTTCCCACTTGATCTGCCACACGCCCAGGCGATTGGCCAGCGGCGCAAAAATATCCCGCGTCAATTCAGCGATCTCCGCCATTCGCCGTAGATCCCCGGATTTGACTGCGCAGCGCAGCGCCTGCAGATGGTCGGCGAGCTTGATCAGCACCACGCGTACATCCTGCACCATCGCCAGCAGCATTTTGCGCAGCGCTTCCAGTTGCGCCGCCCGTGCTTCGGCGCGCGCCGGGGCAACCGCCCGGTTCGACAACGCACCAATCTCTCCCATCCGGACCACGCCCTCGGCCAGTTCAGTGATCGTCACACCGAATTTTTCGCGAATCTCCCTGGTGGAATCCGGGTTTGCACCGAGCAGCGGCACCAGCAACGCGGCGGCTGCCGGTTCATGATCCAGATTCAGCGCCAGCAGGACATCTGCCATGGCGCAGGCATGCGCCAATGCCGTCTCGCCGGCAGGCAGCGTGATCCGCTCCAGCGGGGTAGCCGTATAAGCATAGACTTTGCGCAGCAGCGCGGCTGCGGGTTCGTCAAAACGCGCCACCACGCCGTCCAGCCACGACTCACCGCTGGCGGGGGCGGAAACAATCAGATGCAAGGGGGCTTTCCTGAGCATTTCGGAGCCTGTTCCGCAAATCCTTGAAAACCTTGGGACTGTACCGTGCCTGCGCGGTCACCGCCAGCACGCCCCGAATTGGTGCGCACGCACCAAATGCAGTGGCAGACTCTCCAATACGTGGCACCGGTTCTGCTACGCAAAGACGGTGGCACAACGGTTGCTTATGCCTGATTGTGTTAAAACCCAAACTGCAGACCAACAGTCGCCCACAGAAAACTCCCATGAGCAACACGCGTCCATACGACGAAATGCGTGCTGCGGACGGCACGGTTCGTCCGCATTATCGCGCGCACACCGAATGGCTGGACAGCAAACCGGCTGATTTCCTGCCGCAAAAACAGCGCGAAGCCAATGCGCTGTATACCCGGCTGGGCATCACTTTTGCCGTTTACGGCGATGAATCCGGTACTGAGCGCTCGATCCCCTTCGACATCATTCCGCGCATTATCCGGCCAAACGCCTGGAAAATGATCAGCGACGGTGCCTGCCAGCGCGTGCGCGCGCTCAATGCCTTCCTCAAAGACATCTACCACGATCAGGAAATCCTCAAGGCCGGCATCATTCCCGCCGAACAGGTTCTCAACAACCCGGCCTACCGGCCGGAAATGCGCGGCATCAACGTTGCCGGTGATGTTTATATACATATCGCCGGCGTGGATATCGTCAAGACCGGCGTCGGCGAATTCTACGTGCTCGAAGACAACCTGCGCACGCCCTCCGGCGTATCGTACATGCTGGAAAACCGCAAAATGATGATGCGGCTGTTCCCGGACCTGTTCGGCCGCATCCCCGTTGCCCCGGTTGACCACTACACCGACGTGCTGCTGGAAAATCTACGTGCCGTGGCCCCCGGGCACGTCAGTCAGCCGACCGTGGTGGTGCTGACCCCCGGCTCGTACAACAGCGCCTACTTCGAGCACGCCTTCCTCGCGCAGCAGATGGGCGTCGAACTGGTCGAAGGCCAGGATCTGTTTGTGGCCAACAATTATGTTTACATGCGCACCACCACCGGGCCGCAACGCGTCGATGTGATTTACCGCCGCATTGATGATGATTATCTGGATCCGCTGGCCTTCCGGCCGGATTCCGCGCTCGGCGTGCCCGGCATCTTCGCTGCTTACCGCGCCGGCAACGTCACCCTCGCCAACGCCATCGGCACAGGAGTGGCCGATGACAAATCAACATATCTCTACGTGCCGCAGATGATCGATTTCTATCTCGGCGAAAAACCGATCATCTCCAACGTGCCCACTTACCGGCTGGCCAATGCCGACGATCTCGCCTACACGCTGGCACACTTGACGGAACTGGTGGTCAAGGAAGTCCAGGGTTCCGGCGGCTACGGCATGCTGGTCGGCCCGACCTCGACCAAGGAACAGATCGCCGAATTCCGCAAACGCATTGAACTGAATCCGGCAAATTACATCGCCCAGCCGACGCTGGCACTGTCGACCTGCCCGACCTTCCGCGATTCGGACATCGTGCCACGGCATGTCGATCTGCGCCCTTATGTGCTTTCCGGTAAAGAAGTTACGCTGGTGCCAGGTGGCCTGACCCGGGTCGCGCTGAGCGAAGGTTCGCTGGTGGTCAATTCATCCCAGGGCGGCGGCACCAAGGACACCTGGGTACTGGAAGATCTGCAATGCTAAGGGAAGACCTGCAATGCTAAGGGAAGACCTGCAATGCTAAGGGAAGACCTGCAATGCTAAGCCGGCACGCCAACAACCTGTATTGGATGTCACGGCAGATCGAGCGCGCCGAAAACACCGCGCGCCTGCTTGACGTGACCTATCAGATGTCGCTGCTGCCCTACCGCATCACCGACGCCGCGCAGTCCTGGGCTGAACCCTGGGCACTGCCGCTGGTAATTAACGGGCTGGCGAAAACCTATTACGAGCGCAATCCCGGACCGGTGGCCTCCGACAAGGTGTTACGCTTCATGGTCCTCGACAGCACCAACCCGTCGAGCATTTATTCGCTGATGCATGCCGCGCGCGAGAACGGCCGCAGCATGCGCGGCGTGATGACCAGCGAAATGTATGAGGATCTCAATTCGATGTGGCTGGAACTGCGCAGCCGCAGCGAAATCGCACTTAACAATGGCGGTATCAACGAATTTTTCGAATGGGTCAAAACCCAGTCGCACCAGTTTCGCGGCGTCACCTTCGGCACCATGCTGCGCGACGAAGCCTATCAGTTCATCCGCCTCGGCACCTTCATGGAACGCGCCGACAACACCGCGCGCCTGCTCGACGTGAAATACCATACGCTGCTGCCCAGCGCAGCAGAAGTCGGCGGCGCAGTGGATTACTATCAATGGAGCGCGCTGCTGCGCTCGGTCAGCGCGCTCAGTTCGTACCGGCGCATTTACCGCGACGTCATCACGCCGAAACGCGTCACTGAACTGCTGGTCCTGCGCGACGACCTGCCGCGCTCGCTGCACGCCTGCATGAATGAAATCTACGAAATCCTGCGCGACCTGTGCAAACGCGAATCCATGGAGCCGGAACGCCTCGCCGGAGAGCTGCATGCCCAGCTGCACTACGGCCGGGTGGAGCAGATCATGGAAACCGGTCTGCACGAACACCTGATGGAATTCCTCGAAAAACTGCACATTCTGAATGACGAGCTGAACCACCATTTTCTGGCACCGGTCTATGAGCCAGAAACGGCCACCGTGTCCGGGCAGTCCCAGGCGAGTGATGCGCAGAATCGCCGCTAACTGTCAATGCAGCGCCCTCGTTAAACCTTGCTTGTCAGTACTCCCTGCATCCCCTATGCTTCGCCCCATCGTTTTCCCGCTACCCGTACAAAATCAACATGACGTATTGCGTTGCTGTAACCCTCAAAGCCGGCATGGTATTTGCCTCCGACTCACGCACCAATGCCGGCGTGGATCACGTCGCCAGTTACCGCAAAATGCGGGTGTTCAGCCGCGACGGCGACCGCGTCATCGTGATACTGAGTTCGGGCAACTTGTCGATCACTCAAAACGCGATCAATCTTCTGGAGGAAGATCACCGCGAGCCCGGCACCAAACGTTCTGTCTACGATGCGAAGTCGATGTACGAGGTCGCGGAAATGGTCGGCCAGGCATTGCGCGAAGTGCACAAGCGCGACGCCCCCTATCTGGAACAGTCCAATGTTAGCGCCAGTGCATCCTTTATCGTTGGCGGCCAGATCGCTGGCGGGCGACAACGGCTGTTTCATGTCTACAGCGAAGGCAACTTCATCGAATCGACTGCAGAAACCACTTATTTCCAGATCGGCGAAAGCAAATACGGCAAGCCGGTCATCGACCGTGTCGTCACGCCGGATACCACCCTGCTTGAGGCCACAAAATGCCTGCTGGTCTCGTTCGACTCGACCATGCGCAGCAACATCTCCGTCGGCCTGCCGATCGACCTGCTCATCTACCGTGCGGACACCCTGCGCGTCGCCTTCCAGCACCAGATCAATGAGAGCGACGCCTATTTCAACATGGTGCACCAGCGCTGGGGCGAGGGCCTGCGCAAGGTATTTACCGAATTGCCCAACCCGGATTGGAATGTCGGCTTCGAGCAATAAGGCGGACCCGCATCCGGCATCAGGGCACGACCAATGAGCATCCGCGTCGCGCTGCATCACCAGACCCGCTACCGTTATGACCGCGACGTCAGCCTGTCGCCGCATGAAGTGCGCCTGCGCCCCGCACCGCATTGCCGCACCCCCATCCTGTCCTATTCGCTGAACGTCAGGCCGGAAGAGCACTTCATCAACTGGCAGCAGGACATCTTCGGCAACTACATCGGCCGCTTCGTATTTCCGGAAAAAACCCGCGAACTGGAGATCACTGTCGACCTCGTTGCGGACATGACGGTGATCAATCCTTTCGATTTTTTTATCGAATCCTACGCCGACCAATTCCCGTTTGCCTATCGCCCCGAGCTGATGCGCGATCTTGCGCCGTACCTCGCGATCGACGAACAGGGACCGCAGTTGCTGAAATGGCTGACTGATTTCCGCGCGACCCATGCCGGCCCGGCCGCCACCATCGATTTCCTGATCGCCGTCAACCAGCAGTTGCAGCGCGACATCCGTTATCTGGTGCGCATGGAACCCGGCGTACAGACCTGCGAACAGACGCTGGGTAACCGCAGCGGCTCCTGCCGCGACAGCGGCTGGCTGATGGTGCAGATCCTGCGCCATTGCGGCCTCGCCGCGCGCTTCGTTTCCGGTTACCTGATCCAGTTGAAGGCCGACCAGAAAGCGCTGGACGGCCCCTCCGGTACCGAAGTCGATTTCACCGATCTCCATGCCTGGGCTGAAGCCTATATCCCGGGCGCTGGCTGGGTCGGACTGGACCCGACCTCGGGGCTGCTCGCCGGAGAAGGCCACATTCCCCTCGCCTGCACGCCGTCACCGGCCAGTGCGGCACCGGTCATCGGCGGCGTCGATCCCTGCGAGACGCAATTCGAATTCGCCATGACGGTGACGCGCATCCACGAGGATCCGCGCGTCACCAAACCCTACGCCGAACCGCAGTGGCAGGCCATTGATACGCTGGGCCAGAGGATCGACACCATCCTCGCCGCGCAGGATGTGCGTCTGACCCAGGGCGGTGAACCGACGTTCGTGTCGATAGACGACATGGAAGGTGCTGAATGGAACACCGCCGCGCTTTCCGAGAAAAAATGGCAACTCGCCGAACAGCTGGCATGGCGACTCAAGGAACGTTTCGCCGCGGGCGGCGTGGTGTTCTACGGCCAGGGTAAATGGTATCCGGGCGAACCCCTGCCGCGCTGGGCATTGGGCATCCAGTGGCGCAATGACGGCCAGTTGCTGTGGCGCAATCCGGCGCTGATTGCTGCAGCGGCAACACCAGCCGACGCGTGCCCTGCAGATGCCCAACGCCTCGCCGTTGCGCTGACTGCAGCACTGGGCATGGCGCCGGAACAGTTGCTGCCGGCCTGGGAAGATCCACTGACCCATTTGTCGGAAGCAAAAAAGCAGAGTGTGCCTGGCAGCAAAGAGGCGGCCGGCCATGTGCTGCCGCTGGGTGCTGATGAAAAAGGCTGGACCAGTTCAGACTGGCCATTGCCCGGCAAGCAGATCATCCTGATCAACGGCGATTCGTCAATCGGTTACCGCCTGCCCCTGTCAGACTTGCCGGAGATGCTGCCCGCGGGTGGCAAGGTCGTGCGTACCGCGGTGTGCATTGAGACACGCGATGGCCGTTTGTATATCTTCCTGCCACCGTTCGAGACCATCAAACCCTATGTCGACCTGCTCGCCGCCATTGAGCGTATTGCCGCGCAGCTGAACCTGCGCATCCGGCTGGAAGGTTACGGCCCGCCGATCGATCCCCTGGTGACCGTCCTCAACGTGACACCGGATCCCGGCGTCATCGAAGTCAACATTCATCCGGCAGCCCACTGGAAGCAGCTCGTCGCCAATACCCATGCGCTGTATGAAGAAGCGCGTGAAGCGCGGCTGGGCACTGAAAAATTCATGCTCGACGGCCGCCACACCGGCAGCGGCGGCGGCAATCACATCACGCTGGGTGGCGCAAAACCCGCCAACAGCCCGTTGTTACGCCGTCCCGACCTGCTGCGCAGCCTGATCACCTACTGGCAGAACCATCCTTCCCTGTCGTACCTGTTCTCCGGCATGTTCATCGGGCCGACCAGCCAGGCACCGCGGGTTGACGAAGCCCGCGATGACAATCTGTACGAACTGGAAATCGCGTTCCAGCAAATGGCCGCGCTGCAGAAAAAACATGGTGCCGCACTGCCGCCGGAAACCACCAACCGGCTGCTGCGCAATTTCCTCGTCGACCTCACCGGCAACACCCATCGTGCCGAATTCTGCATCGACAAGCTCTACGCCGGGCACGGCGGCACCGGCCGGCTCGGCCTGCTCGAATTCCGCGGTTTCGAAATGCCGCCGCATCCGCAGATGAGCCTGGCGCAGATGCTGCTTCTGCGCGGACTGGTGGCATGGTTCTGGGAAAAACCCTATCAGGCAAAACTGGTACGCTGGGGTTCGCAGCTGCACGACCGTTTCATGCTGCCGCATTACATCGCCACTGATTTCCATGATGTGCTGGGCGACCTGCGCCGCGCCGGTTATGAATTTGATGACGCCTGGTACGCGCCCTTCCACGAATTCCGTTTTCCGCGTTACGGCACCGTGGTCTACAACGGCATCGAACTCGAACTGCGTCAGGCGATAGAACCGTGGAATGTTCTCGGCGAGGAAATGGGTCTCAATGCCACCGCGCGTTATGTCGATTCATCGGTGGAGCGCCTGCAGGTGCGCGCCCGCGGCCTGACCGAATCGCGCCATATCATCGCCTGCAATGGCCGTGCAATGCCGCTGACGCCGACCGGCAGGCCCGGCGAATTCGTTGCCGGGCTGCGTTATTGCGCATGGAATCCGCCGTCAGCGCTGCATCCGACCATCGGTGTCCATGCACCGCTGGTGTTCGATGTGGTGGATACCTGGAGCAAACGGGCGATCGGCGGCTGCACTTACCACGTGTCGCATCCGGGCGGACGCAACTACAGCACCTTCCCGGTCAACGCCAACGAAGCCGAAGCGCGGCGCGTCGCTCGGTTCTGGGAGCATGGCCACACGCCGGGTCCGATGAATATTGCACCCGAGCCACCGAACCCTGCTTTTCCGGCAACCTTGGACCTGCGCTGGCAATCCACGCCAGGGGAATGAAATAAGCTATTGTTTTTATTGACTATTTAGTCAATTTACCAACGCAAGCCACTTAGCCGACAGCCCGCCGCGCATTGCGAAACATACGCAGCCACGGACCGTCCTCTCTCCACTCTCCCGGATGCCAGGAATTCTGCGCCGTGCGAAACACACGTTCGGGATGCGGCATCAGGATGGTGAATCGCCCGTCCGGCGTCGTCATGCCGGTGATGCCTTGCGGCGAACCATTGGAATTCAGCGGGTATTGTTCAGTGGCCACGCCGCGGTTATCGACGAAACGCAAAGCCACCAGCGGCTGCGCCGCTGCCAGTGCCGCGGCATCAGTGAACTCGGCATAACCCTCGCCATGAGCCACCGCCACAGGAATGCGGCTGCCGGCCATGCCCTGGAAAAACAGCGACGGTGACTGCTGCACTTCCAATGTGACGAAACGCGCCTCGAACTGTTCCGACTGGTTACGCACAAAGTGCGGCCAGCGTTCCGCCCCCGGTATCAGCTCATGCAGGTTGCTCATCATCTGGCAGCCGTTGCAGACACCCAGCGCAAAACTGTCGGTGCGTTTGAAGAAGGCTTCAAACTCATCGCGGGCACGGACATTGAACAGGATCGACTTGGCCCAGCCCTCGCCCGCGCCCAGCACATCGCCGTAGGAAAAACCGCCGCAAGCGGCAAAACCGCGGAAATCCTTCAGGCTGACACGGCCGGCGATGACATCGCTCATGTGCACATCGACCGCGGCGAAACCGGCACGGTCAAATACTGCCGCCATCTCGATCTGGCCATTCACGCCCTGTTCGCGCAGGATCGCAACACGCGGTTTGGCGCCGCGATTGATGAACGGCGCGGCAATATCTTCGTTCGGGTCAAAGGTCAGTCTGGTCGTAATGCCGGGGTCGCCGATATCGAGCAAACGGTCATATTCCTGCTGTGCGCAATCCGGGTTGTCACGCAACAACTGCATGCGGTATGTGGTTTCGGACCAGGCACGATGTAAGTCCATGCGTGATTCGTCGAGCACGGTTTTGCCATCGGCCTTCACAACCAGGCGAGAACCGGCATCAACCATGCCAATGATCTGACAGTACCCGGCAAGCCCGTTCATCCTCAGCACCGTCATAACTGAATCACGGTCAGCACGCCTAATCTGCACCAGCGCACCCAGTTCCTCGCTAAAAAGCGCAGCTGCGACATCACCCTGCAACTCAATCTGCGCACCACAACGTGCGGCGAACAGCATTTCGCACAATGTTATCAGCATGCCGCCGTCGGAACGGTCGTGGTACGCGAGCAACAGGCCCTGCTGATTCAGCTGCTGGATGGAATTAAAAAAATTCTTCAGATCTGCCGCCTCGATCACATCCGGCGTCACATCGCCGATCGCGTCATAAACCTGCGCCAGTGCCGAGCCACCGAGCCGGTTCTTGCCGTGCCCGAGGTCGATCAGCAACAGGTCAGTCTCGCCGCAATCAGTGCGCAACTGCGGTGTCAGCGTCTTGCGCGCATCACCGACTGGCGCAAAGGCAGAAATAATCAGCGACAGCGGCGCCACCACTTCCTTGCGCGCTCCTGCATCATTCCAGGTCGTCTTCATCGACAGCGAATCCTTGCCCACCGGGATGCTGATGCCGAGTTGCGGACACAGCTCAATCGCCACCGCATGCACGGTATCGAACAACGCCGCATCTTCACCGGCATGTCCGGCAGCGGCCATCCAGTTTGCCGACAGTTTGACGTCGCCAAGTTTCTCGATGGCAGCGGCGGCGATATTGGTAATCGCCTCACCCACAGCCATGCGCCCCGAGGCCTCGGGATTGAGCACCGCCAGCGGCGTGCGTTCACCCATGGCCATCGCTTCGCCGCAGGTCGTAGTAAATCCCATCAGGGTCACTGCAACATCGGCCACCGGCACCTGCCACGGGCCGACCATCTGGTCGCGCGCGGTCATGCCGCCGACCGTGCGATCACCGATGCTGATCAGAAAGGTCTTGTCTGCGACCGTCGGCAAACGCAGCACGCGGTATAGCGCCTCGCGAATGTCGATACCTCCGGCGTCGAACACCTGTCCTTCGCGAACCAGACGTTTCACGTTGCGGGTCATTTTCGGCGGCTTACCGAGCAGCACCGCGAGTTCCATATCCACCGGATTGTTGCTGAACACCGTATCGCCAACCTTCAGCCGGCCATCATCAGTCGCAGTACCGACCACGGCAAAGGGACAGCGCTCGCGCTCGCAGAGCGCACGGAAGCTTTCGAGATCCTGCGGCGCAATCGCAAGCACATAACGCTCCTGTGCCTCGTTGCACCAGATCTGCATCGGCGACATGCCCGGCTCTTCGCTGGGCACATCACGCAACTGGAAATGCCCGCCGCGCTGTGCGCCATGCACCAGCTCCGGTAGCGCATTCGACAGGCCGCCGGCGCCGACGTCGTGGATCGACAGCACGGGATTGTTTTTGCCCAGTCCCCAGCAGCGGTCGATGACTTCCTGGGCGCGACGTTCGATCTCCGGATTGCCACGCTGCACCGAATCAAAATCAAGGTCTTCCTGGTTAGCGCCGGTATCCATGCTCGAGGCCGCACCGCCGCCGAGTCCGATCAGCATGCCCGGGCCACCGAGCTGGATCAGCAAGGCGCCTTCGGGAATTGCATGTTTGGCGGTGTGCTGCGCAGCGATGTTGCCCAGCCCGCCGGCAATCATGATCGGCTTGTGATAACCGCGCACTTCAGCACCGATGCGCATTTCGTAACTGCGGAAATAACCGGTGAGATTCGGCCGGCCGAATTCGTTATTGAACGACGCGCCGCCGATCGGGCCGTCGAGCATGATCTGCAGCGCCGACGCAATGCGTCCGGGTTTGCCGATTGGATTCGCTTCCCAGGGCTGCTCGAAACCAGGGATGCGCAGATTGGAAACTGAAAAACCGCTGAGCCCGGCTTTGGGTTTAGCGCCGCGCCCGGTCGCACCCTCGTCGCGGATTTCGCCGCCGGAACCGGTGGACGCACCAGGAAACGGCGAAATTGCCGTCGGGTGGTTGTGGGTCTCGACCTTCATCAGGATATGCGTCAGTTCCTGAGAGTAAGCGTAACCCTGCTCCGCACCAGGATAAAACCGTCCGATCGACGCGCCTTCGATCACCGACGAGTTGTCGGAATAAGCCACCACCGTACCCTGCGGATGTTTTTCGTGCGTGGTGCGGATCATGCCGAACAGTGAGCGATCCTGCTTCTCGCCGTCGATGACCCAGTCGGCGTTAAAAATCTTGTGCCGGCAATGTTCGGAATTGGCCTGCGCGAACATCATCAGTTCGACATCGGTCGGATTGCGGCCGATGCGCGTGAAATTGTCGTACAGATAATCGATCTCGTCCGCGGACAAGGCCAGCCCCATGCTGACGTTAGCCTGCGTCAGCGCTTCACGCCCTCCGCCCAGCACATCAACGGTCGCCAGCGGTTTGGGTGCTATGCGCCGGAACAGCGTTTCGGCCTCATCCAGACCGCCCATCACCGATTCGGTCATCCGGTCATGCACATGTGGCAACAGTGCGGTGCGCTGTCCAGCACTTAAGGGTTTGCCACCTACCGAACACCACCAGGCCACGCCGCGCTCGATGCGCTCCACCGCAGGCAGGCCACAGTGTTTGGCGATATCCGTTGCCTTGGAGGACCAGGGAGAAATCGTGCCCAGGCGCGGCGTCACCAGCAACAGCGTGCCGTCCTGTGCGACCGGTGCAGTCACCGATCCATAACTGAGCAAACGATCAAGCTGTTGCCGCCACGCGTCATCCAGCTCACGGCTCAGGCTGATGAAATGCCAGTATTCGGCGGCGATCTGCAGGCCGGGTATGTCTGCGGCAGCGGCCTGGAGGAGTTTTTTCCTGCGAAATGCAGAGAGAGCGTCGCGCCCTCTCAGGCGGAGGAAATGCGGCATGATGAATGGCTGTCCGGAAAGCGTAATTTTAACCGAAGCCGCCCATTCCGCCCATTCCGCAGAAGCCCATGCGTTAAACTTGCGCCCACCATGAATATGCCCCACGCCTCGCCGATATTGCTCAGCGCCGACCTGCGCCGGGTCGAACAAGCTGCCCTGGGCGGACGCAACCCGGCTCCGCTGATGGAGCGCGCCGGCCTGGCCGCTGCCGAACTCGCCCGCACCCTGGCCGGCGACAGCGGCAAACCGGTGCTGATCCTCGTCGGCCCCGGCAACAACGGTGGTGACGCACTGGTGGTCGCGCGACTCCTCAAACAATGGTGGTTCAAGGTCAGCGTGGTCTGCGCCGGCAACCCGCAGCAGTATTCCGCTGATGCAGCGACTGCATTGCAGGCCTGGCGCAAAGCTGGCGGCGAATTCCTTGCAGAAATTCCCGCAGCGCAGGACTGGGCACTGGTCATCGACGGCCTGTTCGGCATCGGTCTCAAACGTGATCTCGACGGCGTTTACGCCACGCTGGTGGAACAGATCAATGCACTGGATGCGCCGGTGCTGGCGCTTGATGTGCCCAGCGGGCTCGATGCCGATACCGGACGCGTGATGGGTTGTGCAATCGTCGCCGACCACACGATGACTTTTATTGCGCTGAAACCCGGCCTGCTGACGCTCGATGGCCCCGATCTCTGCGGTGTCGTACAGGTGGCCGATCTGGGGCTGTCCGCTGCAGCGGATGCGGCGCCGTACGGTGTACTGATCGCCGAAGGCGTATTGCAGCACCTGTTGCCACCGCGGCCGCGCAATTCGCACAAAGGCACGTATGGCAGCGCCGGCATCGCTGGCGGCGCGCACGGCATGGTCGGCGCCGCCTTGCTCGCAGGGCGCGCAGCGCTGAAGTGCGGCGCCGGTCGCGTCTACGCCGGACTGCTCGCCAGTGATGCGCCGCTGGTTGATATGCTGCAGCCCGAATTGATGCTGCGTTCTGCTGACGCCGTATTGCGCCTCGATCACCTGAGTGCACTGGCCATCGGCCCCGGTCTCGGCGACTCCCCCGATGCCGCTGAGTATCTGGATTGGGCGCTGGCGGCCACCGTACCGCTGGTCATCGACGCCGACGCGCTGAACCAGATCGCTGTCACAGATACACTAAAAAGTAAATTAAAACAAAGGGTTATATCAACCATTCTGACGCCGCACCCTGCCGAGGCGGCACGCCTGCTCGGTTGCACCATCACCAAGGTGCAGCAGGATCGTGTGGCCGCCGCGTTGCAACTCGCCAAGGAATACAAGACCGGTGTCGTGCTCAAGGGGGCAGGCAGCATCTGCGCCTGGCCCGATGGTCACTGGGCGATCAACACTTCGGGTAATCCTGGCATGGCGGCAGCCGGCATGGGAGATGTGCTGACCGGCATCATCGTTGCGCTGCTGGCGCAAGGCGTAGACGAACGGCATGCATTAACCGCTGGCGTTTACCTGCACGGTGCTGCAGCAGATCATCTGGTGAAAAGCGGTTGTGGTCCGATCGGACTGACCGCAGGCGAAGTCATAGACGCTGCGCGCGCCCTGCTGAATCGCTGTTGATTTACTGTTACGAGCTCAGGCACTCAGTGCACGAACAACAGCAAAACCCAGCAGCGTCATCGCCAGCGATCCGAACAGGTGAGTGCTGATCAGCGCCATCGCCCAGCCATAACGCTCATCCTGCATCAACATCACCGCCTCCAGCGAAAACGCCGAAAACGTGGTCAGGCTGCCGAGAAAACCGGTAATGAAAAACAAACGGTATTCAACGGGCAGCGTCATGTTCTGCACGAAAAATTCCAGCGCCGCGCCGATCAGAAAACCGCCGATCAGGTTGACCCCCAGCGTGCCCAGTGGCAGCGTCGGCAGGATGTGATTGAATGCGGCGGAAAATCCCCAGCGCAGCCATGCGCCGAGCAATGCGCCGATGCCAACAGCGGCGAATCCCGCAACAGTCATGCCCCCCATTTCAGCCGGTGACGCCGATATTCCAGGGCACGTACTCGTGGTCGCCCAGCCCCAGCAGTTCACTCTTGGTTTTTTCGCCGGAAGCGGTGCGCAGCATCAGGTCGAAAATTTTCTGCGCAACGACAGTCAGTGTCGCCGTGCCTTCGAGAATTTCGCCGCAGTTGATGTCCATGTCCTCGCTAAGTTTGTTGTACATCGGCGTGTTGGTGGCGAGCTTGATTGACGGCACCGGTTTCGCGCCGAACATCGAACCGCGACCCGTGGTAAACATGATCATGTTGGCACCGCCAGCGATCTGACCCGTGGCCGAGGTCGGATCGAAACCCGGCGTATCCATGAAGACAAAACCTTTTTCGGTCACGGGTTCAGCGTAGCGGTACACCTCGTTCAGCGGCCCGGTGCCGCCCTTCATCGACGAGCCCAGCGACTTCTCGAAAATATTGGCCAATCCCCCAGTTTGATTGCCGGGGCTGACCACGCCGTTGATCTGGGTATCGCGCCCGACCGTATAAACATCTTTCCACCAGCGGATACGTTCGATCAGCTTCTCGCCGACTTCGCGGCTTTTCGCGCGCCGCGTCAGTGTGTGCTCGACACCGTAGATTTCCGGTGTTTCCGACAGGATGAAGGTGCCGCCGTGGCGCGCCAGCAGGTCCATCGCTGCACCCAGTGCCGGATTGGCGGTAATCGACGAAAAACCATCCGAGCCGCCGCACTGCAGGCCCATCATCAGGTGGCTCGCCGGCACGCGCTGGCGTACGACCTTGTTCGCCTCTGGCAGCATTTCCTTCAGCGCCGCAATGCCGGCCTCGATGGTTTTACGGGTGCCGCCGGATTCCTGCATGACAAAAGTCTTCAGGCGCGAACTGACCTCGAGGCCCTCTTCCTTCATCAGGCCCTTGATCTGGTTGCGCTCGCAGCCGAGGCCGACGATCAGTGCACCGGCCAGGTTGGCATGGCGCGCATAACCCGCCATGGTCCGCCGCAGCAGGTCCATCGGCTCGCCGGTCATTTCCATGCCGCAGCCGGTGCCGTGGGCGAAGGCGCAGACGCCGTCAATATTCGGATAATCTGCCAGCCGCTCCGGCGTGAAATATTCAGCGATCTTGTGCGCCACCGTCGCCGAACAGTTCACCGTCGCCAGAATGCCCAGGTAATTGCGTGTCGCCACCTGGCCGTTGGCGCGCACGATACCCATGAAACTGGCCCGTTCGGCGTCCGGCAACATCTCCACCGGCTTGTAGTCGCGGGCGTAGGCATAATCGCGGTCGAACTCGCGGAACTCGAGATTATGTGAATGCACGTAAGTGCCGGCCGGGATGTCATTTGATGCGAAGCCGATGGTCACCGCGTACTTGAGGATGGGCTCGCCCTGCTTGATCGCCCGCGACGCGATCTTGTGGCCTGCAGGCACCTGGCTTTTTGCCGTCAGACCGCCGTCGAGTTTGGTACCGATGGCGATATCACCGCGTGCAATCAGCACGTTGTCGTTTTCATGCAGCCGGATCACCGGGCCCGAGGCCGGTTTGTCCTTGTTGATCTGTATGACGCCGTCGTCCATGGCCTGCCTCCTAGTTTCCGATGGGCGCTATTCTAGACTGCAGAAGCACTCATGTGTTCGCCCGCGCGGTTTCATTCCAGCCGTATTCCCGCCTGTTTGATCAGCCGCCCCCACTTTTCGTGTTCCGCCCGGAGATGGGCCGCGAAGTCCGCGGGTCCACCGCCGACAGCCTCAGACCCAAGCACTGCCAGTTTCTCGCGAACATCAGCACCCTGCATGACCTTGCTGAATTCGCTGTGCAGGCGCGTGACCGCCGCCTGCAGCGTGCCCGTCGGCGCAACGACCCCGAACCATGAAGTGATCTCGTAACCACGCAGAGCGGATTCACTCATCGTCGGAATTTCCGGCGCCGCCTGCGCCCGCTTCATTCCGGTCACGGCCAGCGCCCGCAACCGCCTGTCCTTGACATCGCCAAGAACGGCAGTGATGTTGTGAAACATGAAATCGACCTGTCCGCCCAGCAGTTCTGTGCGGGCATGGCCGCCGCCCTTGTACGGCACGTGCACGGTCTTCACCGCAGCCATCATGTTGAACAACTCACCGGCAAGGTGCGTGGCATTCCCGTTTCCGGCTGAAGCGTAGTTCAGCCGGCCCGGGCGCGCTTTCGCCAGCGCAATCAGTTCCCTCGCCGATTTCACCGGTACCGACGGATGCACCACCAGCATGTAGTGCCCGGTGGTCAGCAGACTGATGGGAACAAAATCGCGAACCATGTCATAACCGGACTTGCCGCCGGGCACACTACCGCTGATGGCATGGGCCGGTGTCGCAAGAAACACGGTGTAACCGTCAGGCGCAGAACGCGCGGCGAATGCCGCTCCGAGATTGCCCCCTGCGCCGGCACGGTTGTCGACGATGATCTGCTGCCCCAGCGCCTCAGACAGTTTTGGCGCAACCAGGCGGGCAAGGATGTCTACGCCGCTGCCCGGCGATGATGCGACGATCAGGCGCACCGGTTTGGACGGAAAAGTCTGCGCAGACGCGCCGACAACGATGCCACCGCAAAAGATCAGCGCACAGACACCCAATTTCGTGAAACAGCACATGACAAACTCCTTCCGGTTTTCAGGTTTCTGAAGACGATGCGCTGTCGCGATCACTATATCACTCGCGATTGCGCATGGTTCTGCCGCCAACTTCCCTGTGTCCATTAAATGGATATCAAGTCAGCATTGCAGACCTTGCTGTCCGTTTATTGTCGGCGGAGGCCATCGGGATTAGACTGATGAATCAAACTCCCCATTCAGAACCGAAATACTTTGATCGCGCTGATTCCCGCATGAAAACCATCACTGACTTCCCGCACCGCTGGACTGAAACCGAAGACTGCTGGATCACCATGCACGATGGCGTGCGGCTTGCCGCGAAGCTATGGCTGCCTGACAGTGCAGCAGCGAAACCGGTGCCGACCATCATCGAGGTGTTGCCGTACCGCAAACGCGACATCTACGCGCCGCGCGACGCAATGCATCACCGCTATTTCGCCGGTCATGGTTATGCCTGCATGCGGGTGGATATCCGCGGCTCCGGCGACTCCGACGGGCATCAGGGCGTGTTCGCAATGAAGGAGGAACAGGACGACACACTGGAAGTGCTGAAATGGATTGCCGCTCAGCCGTGGAGCGACGGTCAGGTGGGTATGTTCGGCATTTCGTGGGGCGGCTTCCAGGCCATCCAGACTGCCTATCGCGCGCCGAAAGAATTGAAAGCCATCGTCCCCTGCTCGTTCGCCCCCGACCGTTACACCTACAGCCAGGTATTTCGCGGCGGTTCGGTGCTGTTGCGCTCGATTCGCTGGTCGACGCAGATGTTCGGCTACAAGTCGCGCCCGCCCGATCCGCAACTGGTCGGCGACAAATGGCGTTCACTGTGGATGGAACGGCTGGAACACAATGCGCCACAGATCATCTCGGCGCTGCAGCACCAGAATTACAGCGATTACTGGAAAAGCCGCGCCATCGATTTCGACCGCATCCGCTGTCCGTTTTATGCAGTGAGTGGTTGGGCCGACAGTTCCTACGTCGGCGCGGTCGGTGCGGCCTTGACCAAACTCAAAGTTCCACGCAAGGGTCTGATTGGCCCTTGGGGGCATCGTTTCCCGTATCTCGGCGTGCCCGGCCCGGCCATCGGGTTCCTGCAGGAGACGCTGCGCTGGTTCGACCACTGGATGCGCGGAAACGACAAAGGCATCATGAAAGAGCCGATGCTGACCGCGTGGATGCCGCAGGCGGTGCCGGCCAAAAATTATTACCCGGAATCGCCGGGCCGCTGGGTGGCTGAACCGACGTGGCCGTCGCCACGGATCAAAGCGAAACGCTACGTGCTGAACGACGGCGGTCGCCTGTCCGAACGCGCCGGCAAGGCCGCAAAAATTGTCACCCAATCGCCGCAGACACTGGGCCTCGATTGCGGCGAGCTGATGCCCTGGTTCCAGCACGGGCCCAGTCCGGAAATGCCCGGCGACCAGCGCGCCGACGACGGCAAATCCGTCTGCTTCGACAGTGCCCCGCTCGCCAAAACCCTGGAAATCCTCGGCACGCCGGTGGCCACGCTGATCTTGTCCGTGGACAAACCGGCGGCCTTCATCTGTGTGCGGCTGTGCGATGTCGCCGCCGACGGCGCTTCGACGCGCGTTACCTACGGCATCTTCAACCTGACACACATCAACGGCTCCGACAAACCGGTGAAGCTGGTGCCGGGACGGCGTTATACCCTGCGTGTGCCGCTGGCGGATTCCGGTTATTCATTTGTCAAAGGACACCGCATCCGTGTCGCGGTGTCGACGACCTATTGGCCGCTGATCTGGCCCTCACCCGAGCCGGTGACGCTGACGCTGCACACCGGCAAAAGCACGCTGGACCTGCCGGTGCGACCGCCGCGCAAGGAGGATGCAAAAATAAAATTCAAGCCGGTGGAAGCCGCCCCGCCCTTCAAACGCACGGCACTGGTCGCCGGCGGGCGTAACCGTGTGGTGCGTACCGACATGGGTAAAAATGAAACCGTTGTCGAAGTCACCGATTCCAGCGGCCGCGGCCGTTACGACGATATCGACAACCTCATCGCCGAAGCTCGTTCCACCGAGCGTTACCGCATCGTCGAAGGTGATCCGCTGTCCTGTGAGGCCGAAGTCACCTGGACCTGGATGTTCGAGCGCGGTGACTGGAAGGTGCGCACGGAGATGCGCACGAAAGTTGCATGCGACAAACGCGACTTCATTGTCACTGCAAATCTTGAAGCCTACGAAAGCGGGCAGCGGGTATTTGAACGCGAGTTCGCAGAACGCGTCAAACGTAATGGAAACTGATATGTCAATAAAAACAATTACTTATAATTACAACCGGCAGCGTCTGCTGATGCTGGTGATTATCCCCATGCTGATCGCGATGGCGTTGCTGCACACCATCAGTGCCCACGCCCAGGCCTATCCGCGGCGCCCAGTCACCATCGTGGTGCCGTTCCCGCCGGGCGCCGCCACCGACTCATTCGCCCGCGCCGCCGGCAAACGCATGAGTGAACTGCTGGGTCAGCAGTTCATCATCGACAACCGTTCGGGAGCATCAGGCCGCATCGGCACCGATTTTGTCGCGCGCGCGGCCGCTGACGGTTACACCCTGTTATGGGGCAGCTCCGGCCCGCTGGTGATCAGCCCGGTATGGGGCGACGGCAAGCCGCCGTACGACACGCTGCGCGATTTCGCGCCGGTCAGCGTGTTCGCAAAAATCCCCTTTATCCTCGTGGTGCATCCGTCAGTTCCGGCCACCAATCTCAAACAACTGCTCGCAGTCGTCAAATCCCGCCCCGGAAAACTCACCTATGCGTCCTCCGGCATCGGCGGCACCTCACACCTCGCGGGAGAACTGTTCAAATCGATGGCCAAACTCGACATCCTGCATGTGCCGTACAAAGGCACATCGATTTTCGCCACTGAACTGATCGCCGGCCAGGTGGATATCGCGTTCGCGGGCCCGACCACCACCCTGCAGCACCTGCAAACCGGCCGCATGCGCGGCATTGCCATCACCAGCACCACACGTTCGCCGCTGGTGCCCAACATCCCGACGTTGCACGAATCGGGTGTGCCGGGTTATGAATTCACGCAATGGTATGCCCTGCTCACACCGGTGAAGGTGCCGGGTGACATCATCTCCACGCTGCACGGCGCCCTGCTCAAATCCATAGACGACGCCGACGTCAAAAAACGGGTCGGTGTCGAAGGCGGCGTATTCGCACCGGGCACTCCGGAACAATTCGCCGCATTCCTCAGACTCGAACTCGACAAAAACGCCAAAATGATCCAGGCCGCCGGGCTGAAACGCGACTGACGCGCACCGGCACCGCGCGATGAATTAGCAGCAACGGCAGGGCGGATTACCGCGCGTTCGCCGCCGCCCCGCTTTGCCAGAGATGCTTGCGCCAGTGCAGTCCGATCAGCACGGCAAACACGATGCCGAACAGGCAATACCCCGTCGCCATGGCCGTATAACCGAAATTGGCGATCAGCGGCCCGGCCAGCAGCAGGCCCGGCAGATTGCCATAGATCGCCATCATCCGGATGCCCATGATGCGCCCGCGATAGCGTTCATCGGAGGTGCGCAGCAGCAGCGCATTGATGGGGATCAGCCCCATGGTCTGCATGCAGCCGGCGAGCATCAGCACCGGGATGCCAGTCGCGGGACTGCCGGTCCGCACGAACACCAGCAGCATCGCCAGCCACGCAATGCCGAATACGATCATCGCGCGCGCCGGCCGGAACGCACCGCCAAAACGGCTCATGATGATCGAACCGGTCAATGCGCCGGTGGCCGCCGCTGCGACCATGGTGCCGAGAGTAGTCTGATCGGCCCCGTAAACTTCCTTGGCCACGTATGGCATCAACCCGGTGAACAACGGGAAGGCCGTGAGATTGAGCAGGAAAGCGAACAACATGGCGGCACGTAATTGCGGCGCCCGCCAGACATAGGACAAACCTTCCCGCAATTCGCGCCACGGTGATTCACGTCGGGCTCCGGCAGCCGGCGCCGGGTGGGCACTGCCGGCCTGCTGCGTCAGCAGCAGGCTGATGATGTAGAAACCGACCACGGCCACATAAGCCGGCCCCATGCCCAGCATCGCAACCAGCCCGGCACCGGTCAGCGCGCCGGCAATACGCGCCGAATCCTGGGTGGTGCGCTGGATGCTCATGGCCCCCATCAGCTGCGACGGCGGCATGGTTTCGCCAACCAGCGCCGTGCGCATGCCGATGTCCGACGGCCGCACCAGACCGAGCATGGCGGCGATGACCAGCACGATCACCGGCGTCACGGCATCCATGAAAGCCAGCGTCATCAGCAGCGTGGCCAGCAGCGCATACAGCGCGCGCATGGCGCACAGCACATTGCGATGTCCCACCCGGTCCCCCATCACGCCGAACATCGGCGCCAGCAGCGTGCCGACGTACTGCAGCGACGCGTAGATGGTCAGCATCAGCACCGATTTGGTCTCGACCAGCACGTACCAGCCGAGGATCAGGGTTTCCATTTCAAAGGCCCAAGACGTCGCCAGGTCGGCGGGCCACTGAAAGCGGAAACTGCGGACACGGAACGGGGCGAGTACGGAGACTCGCGCAGGCGCGCTCATGATCTCAATCCAGCACCATCAGCCAGTCGACCGCGGTGACGCCCTGCGGCCCGGCGAGCACCGGATTCAGATCCAGTTCGGCCAGCCGCGGTCCCGCTGCGGCGCCAAAGCGCGAGACCGCGCTGATCATCTGCGCCAAAGCGGTTTTATTGACCGGCGCTTTGCCGCGTATGCCATCAAGCACGACGCGGCTTTTGAGTTCATCCAGCATGCGCATTGCTTCCGCTTCGGTGACCGGTGCGGCGCGGAACACCACATCCTTGAACACTTCAATCAGCACCCCGCCCAACCCGACCATCACCACCGCGCCGAAAGTCGGATCGCGTTTGAGGCCGATCACCAGTTCGACGTCCCCTTTGGCCATCGCCTGCACCAGCACACCGGCGATGCGGGCGTCGGCTTTGTAGTGTTTGGCATTGGCGGTCAAGGCTGCAAACGCGCTGCGCACTGCAGCGTCATCGCCAAGATTCAGCGCCACACCTTTGGCTTCAGTCTTGTGCAGAATGTCCGGCGATTCAATTTTCAGCACCACCGGATACCCCAGCGCTTTGGCAGCAGCCACGGCTTCATCGGCAGTGGTTACCAGACGCGCAGCCGCTGTCGGCACATTGAAGGATTGCAGCAGCGCCTGACCTTCGATGCTGCTGACCGCACCGGCTGCCGCAGGCAACGCGGGTTCGGGCAGTTGCAAGGCCTTGCGTGCCGGCTCGTCGCTCAACCAGTTACGTCGCGCCTCGGCATAACGCACCAGCGCGGCAACAGCATCGACCGCAGGCTCGGCACCGCGCAACACGGCGATGCCCGCCGCACGCAATTTCATTAATGCGGCATCGGGAGCAGCCACCCAGCACACCACCCAAGGCTTATTCACTATCTCATTGATTTTATTGAATATTTCAGCAAGACGCTCAACATGACCATCCATCAGTTGCAGCCAGACGATGCCGACATGCACATTCGGATCCTCCATCACGATGCGCACGCTGTCGAGCAGCAGCCGGGGATCGGCTACAAACTGCCCGGTCACATCCACCGGATTCACGGTGGTGCCGAATCCTGGAATGACCCTGGCCAGCGCAACACGTGTCTGTGGCGCGAGCCCGGCCACCTGCAGTCCCATCTCCTCGGCACGATCCGCCATCAGCACGCCGGCGCCGCCGGACTGGGTGACGATGCCGAGACCGCGACCTTCGGGCAATTTGCACGCGCCCAGCACCTCGACGATATCAAGCATGTGTTCTTCATTGCGGGCGCGGGTAATGCCCAGGCCGCGGATCACGCCGTCAAACACCATGTCGGCGCCCGCGAGCGCACCGGTGTGTGATGCCGCAGCTTTGGCGCCGGCAGCAGTACGACCGACCTTGGTCAGGGTCAGCGGCTTGCCCAGCGTCAGTGCATGTTCGCCCAGCGCACGCAATCCCGCGCCATCGCGCACCCCCTCAAGATATCCGGCGCCGACGCGGATGCGTGCATCATCCAGCACCGCGTGCATCATCTGCACGAAATCGACGTCGCATTCGTTGCCGGTGTTGATGAAATAACCCAGTCCCAGCGCGCGACGCCGTGCCAGCGCGGCAATCGCCGTGCCGAACGCGCCGGACTGGGTAACAAAGCCCACCGGGCCCGGTGGCACAGCACCTTCGGCGAACTGGCCGAAGGTGGCGATGACGTTGTCGAAGGCGTTGATCAGTCCCAGGCAGTTGGGGCCGCACAGGCGCAGACCGCCGGCGCGCGCCGCATCAGTCACTTCACGTTCGAGTTCGCGTCCTGCCTCGCCCATCTCGGCAAATCCGGAGCTGAAAATCACTGCAGTGCGCCCGCCGCGCCGCACCAGTTCGCGCACCGCTGTCAGCACCTGCGCCGCCGGCACAGCGATCACCGCCAGATCCGGTGCTTCGGGCAATGCCGCGATATCGGCGTAACAACGCAGGCCGGCAATTGACTCGTATTTAGGATTGACAGGATAAATGCGGCCGCCGTATCCCTTCTCCTGCAGAAAACGCAGTGTGCGTCCGTTGACCTTGTTGAGGTCGGCGGAAGCACCGAGGATGGCAATCGTACGGGGACTCAGTAGCGCCTGTAATTCGTTCATTGTTCGTATTGTGAAATTGCGGGCAGCAGGCTATGCCTTACTATCGCACAGCCCGCATCAATTACAACACATCGCAGATTGGCGATGCCGTCCGGACATTTCGCAGCTAAGGGATTCAGGCCGAATACCGGATCAGCGCCGACTGAGCCAGCGCTGATCGCTTTCGATGCGCCGCAGGTCAGCCAGGGTCTCGACCCCGGCAGCAATCGCCCGCGCCAGCACGACCTGCAGCAGCTGCGCCGTCGCCAGCGCGTCAGCCAGTGCGTTATGCCGCGCGTGGTTTTCGATACCGAAGCGCTGCGCCCATGCATCCAGTCCCTGTGGCACTGCCACACCGGGCCCGGCGAGCAGCGCCGGCGCCAGATACGCCAGATCCAGCCAGACCAGGGATGGCACACGTCCCAGTGCCGCTCTGGCGGCGCGGTTGATCAGCGCACGGTCGAAATCGGCATGAAATCCGACCAGTGGCGCCCGCTCCGCATATTCGAGAAAACGGATCAGCGCCGTCGCAGGATCGAGCCCGGCGAGCTGAGTGCTGCCATCGATGCCGTGGATCAGGATATTTGCGTGACTGCTGGCCTGTGGCTGGCGCACCACAACCTCAAAACCGCTGTTAAGGCGAATCGTGCGGTCTTCGACGCTGACCGCACCTATGGCAATCAGGCGGTCATTGAACGGATCCAGACCAGTGGTTTCCACATCGACCACCACGCAGCGCAAGCTGGCGAGCAGCGCAGCGGGGGAAATTTCCGGTCGCGCGTCATACGCTGCCAGCGCGAGCGATTGCTCCATCTCCAGGCGGGGGCCGACTCCAAACAGCCGGCGCAGCCCGCTCACGGCCCATTCCCTCATAACTGGTAATCGAGCGCAATCCGGCTCTGCAGCTTGCGCGCCTGGCGAAGACTTTCCTTGAGGATGCGCCGGTCCACTTCGTTCAAGTCCGCAGGATTGATCCGGTTCGCGCCTCCCGTCGCACTATCCGCAGCCATCTGCCGGCGCAGGCGCAGTGCCTGCAGGAAAAAAAAGCCGTCACAGATGGAGGCAATTTCCTCCGATGGCATATTCAGCCGCAACCCGGCCTGCCGCAAGCGCTGCGCGGTATTGGTATGTTCAACGCCGGCCGCCAGCGCCAGCACGCGCGCGCCATCAATGAACAGCCGGGCAGCGGATTTTTTGAGATCAATGCTGCCATTGAATTCCCCTTTATCGGTGACAAAATCGCTGATCATGCCGAGTGGCGGCCGCGTTTCCAGCGCATATTGCGCCAACTGGCGCATGAACCGGGAATTACCCTGCGCCAGTCCGGACAGATGGCTGCGCAACACCCGGGCCGGCGCATCGTCACCATACAGCGGCCGGAAATCGAAAAAAATTGCTGCATTGAGCAGCGCCTGCGGATCAGTATCGGCGATCCATGAGTCGAATTGTTCGTGCCATTCGCCGAGGCTCAGGCACCACTGCGGGTTGCCCGCCATGATGTTGCCCTTGCACAAGGGAAAGCCGCAGGCATCGAGATCGCGGTTGACGGCCTGCGCAAACGGCAGCAGCCGTTCACGAAGCAGCCCCGGATCCGCATCGCCAGCATCAAAAATCAGGCCATTGTCCTGATCGCTGCTGATGGTCTGCTCGTAGCGGCCTTCACTGCCGAATGCCAGCCAGCACCAGCGGATGTCAGCAAGCGGAAATTTCGTTTTTTCGATATCCAGTACCCGCCGCACCAGCGCATCGTTCAGCGTCGAAATGATCAACGTCAGTTGTTCAGCGGCCACGCCCTGCCCGAGCATGCTGCGGGCGAGCCTGCGGATATCGGACGCAGCGAACTGCAAGCCACCGATGGAATCCGCATCGGTTATGTTGTGGCTGATGGCGCGCACACTGACCCGTTGCAGCGCGAACAGGTCGCGTTCGGTGACCACCCCGATCAGCCGGCCGCCGTCACAGACGGGAATGTGGCGGATGCCGCGGTGTGCAATCAGCAGCGTGGCCTCGTAGGCGGTGGCCTCCGCCGGCAGCGTCAGCGGATCCAGCGTCATCACTGTGCTGATCGGCTGCGACAGTCTGCATTGCGCCAGCGCGATACGATCGAGCACATCGTGCCGGGTGAAAATGCCTTCCGGGCGCCCCGCCCCGTCAACCACCAGCACCGAGCCGACCTTGAGGGTCTGCATCGTGCGCAGCACTTCCTCCACCGGGGTCTGCGCCGCACAGGTGACCGCCGGGCGCGTCACCAGCGAGCGCAGTGTCCGGCTCATCGCCTGCTGCTCGCCCGTGGCGGACGTGAAATTCATTTTGATCAGTCGCCGCGATTCGCGCAACATCGTCGTCAGATAACGCATCGCAAATTCGCGGAATACCGGGCTGCGGCCCAGCAGTTCCGGAAACCGCGCGGCAGGAAACTCATAACAGAAAGTGTCGGTAATCGCGGTGTACGGCGCCATCACCGGCCGTTTTTCGAGCAGGGCGCTGACCGAAAAACATTCTCCCGCACTGAGACTGACCGGCTGCGCATCGCCGCTGTGCGTGACGGCAAAAGGCACCACCTGCACCGTGCCGCGCTGGATGATGTAGAACACCCCGGGCTCGCCCTGTGCCGGGTCGAGGATGACCGTGCCTGCGGAGTAATAACCGAGATCGACATTGGCGGCGAGGAATTCCAGCGCCACGCCCTCCATCTGAGTAAACGGCGGGTATTGCCGCAGGAACCGTAATACCCCGTCGGCAATCAGCGTGACACCGCTGGCTGGGGGGGCGGCCACGACGCGCTCCTGCGCTCAGCGCACGATGGCGCGAGCAGACAACCGGTATGCGGTGATGAACTGCGGGGCACGATGGAACATGCGACTCACTCCGGACGACGTCGTGATCAAAGCGAAAATCACGGGTTTGGGCTGCGATGTTTTGTGTTTCAGCGCTTCGCGGACAGCCTAACACGCAGTTCGTGCCCGGCTTTGACCGGGATCAAAGGGGCGTGACATAAGAAACCCTGCCCACATTAATACAATATAATCAAATACTTGCGTTTATTGCTCCGCCCCGGCGGCGGCGCAAGCCAGCCGTCGCTTCAGTGCGGCTTGTTGGCAAGGTGCGCCGGCACCGGCAGCGTGACGATATCAATGCCTTCGTCGCGCAAGGCATCAACTTCCTGCGGCGATGCCGTGCCGCGGATGTGACGTTCGGGCGATTCAAGGTAATGGATTTTGCGCGCCTCTTCCGGGAAGGCCTTGCCGACATCCTCGGTGTTTTCGACGATGTGCGAGATCAGCCTGAGCATGCGCGCAGCGTCGAAATTGGCATATTGCGGGGCATCCGCAGCCGCTTCCGGCCGCTCGCGCGCCGGCGCCTCGGTGCGGCCGGTATTGAGCCGTGCCGCAGTCACCAGCCGGCTGATGTGCGTGCTGCCGCAGAGCGGACAAGTTAGCTGCTTTTCCAACTGCTGGCGCTCGAAATCCTCGCTTGAGGCAAACCAGCCCTCGAACCGATGGTCGTTGTCGCAACCGAGATCAAAAACAATCATGGATATGCCGGATACGCCGGGTAAAAGGAACGACCAGAAACTTGGAACAACCAGAAACTTGGAACAACCAGAAACATGGAACGACCAGAAACAGACGGGATGGTGGGCGAGGCCGGACTTGAACCGGCATGGCTTGCGCCGAGGGATTTTAAGTCCCTTGTGTATACCAATTCCACCACTCGCCCCGTGAGTCTTGAGTGCTTCCGGGACCGGGCCTCGCCACGTTGGTGCCTGATGCTGGAGGCGCGGGGCGGAGTCGAACCGCCCTACAAGGATTTGCAGTCCTCTGCATAACCGCTTTGCTACCGCGCCACTATAACTAAAAGGGGAAAACGGCTGGTTTCTATTTCAACCGTTTTCCCCGGGGATCTGGAGCGGGAAAGGAGGTTCGAACTCCCGACCTCAACCTTGGCAAGGTTGCGCTCTACCAGCTGAGCTATTCCCGCATTGCTGTTCGCGTTGTTACTGCCACATTGCTGCCACCACATTGCAACCACTTATCAGCCGCACATTATAATTCAACCCCTTCCCGCCCCGCAACCCGCTAACCGTTGGCCCGCTAACCGTTGGCCTTGGCGGCGCCCCAGGCCATTTTCAGGTAATACCCCATCGAAACCAGGGTCAGCACCGCTGCGGCCCAGATCAGCCATGTGCCCCAGTACTGGGGGTCAAAGGCGCCGATCATGTCGTGATAAAGCAGCATGGGGATGGCGATCATCTGCGCGGCCGTCTTGATTTTGCCGACCATCGACACTGCAACGCTTTTGCCCTGCCCGATGGAAGCCATCCATTCCCGCAGCGCGGAAATCGCGATCTCGCGACCGATGATGACCAGCGCAATGACCGCGTCGATCCGCCCCAGCTGCACCAGGATGATCAGGGCTGCCGCGACCATCAGTTTGTCCGCGACCGGGTCGAGGAAGGCACCGAAAGCCGAGGTCTGGTTCAATTTCCGCGCCAGCCATCCGTCCAGCCAGTCGGTGATCGCCGCCACGGTAAAAATGGCTGTCGCGATCAGGTTCTGCGTGGCGTGCGAAACCCAGTGCTGCTCGAAATAGAAAATGCCGACAAACAGCGGGATCATCACGATCCGCAGCCAGGTCAGCAGATTGGGCCAGTTGAATGTCATGTCCGTCCGGCGCAGTGGCCCGGTTGCTCAGTGCAGTTCATCATAAATTCGTTCCGCGAGTGCCCGGCTGATGCCGTCCACCTGCGCCAGTTCCTCAACGCTGGCCGCGACCAGTCCGCGCAAGCCGCCAAAACGGGTCAGCAGGCGCTGGCGGCGTTTGGCGCCGACGCCGGAAATCCCCTCCAGCGGTGATGTATTGCGGGTGCGTGCGCGCCGCGCCCGGTGTCCTTCAATCGCAAATCGGTGAGCCTCGTCGCGGATCTGCTGGATCAGGTGCAGGCCGGGATTGTCTGCCCCAAGCCGGAATGCGGCTTCGCGTCCGGGCATCAGCAACTGCTCCATTCCCGGTTTGCGCGCCTCGCCCTTTGCCACGCCAAGCAGCGGCACGTCATTCAACCCCAGTTCCGCCAGCACTTCAATCGCCACGCCCAGTTGCCCCTGCCCGCCGTCGATCATCACCAGATCAGGCATCTTACCCTCTCCGGCGACTGCTCTGCGATATCGCCGGGTCAGCACCTCGCGCATCGCGCCGTAATCGTCGCCAGGCGCAACATCGCGCATGTTGAAGTGGCGGTATTCGCCGTTCTGCATCGCGCCCCGGTCGTAGACCACGCAGGACGCCACCGTGGCCTCGCCCTGGGTGTGGCTGATGTCGAAACATTCAACGCGCTGCACGGTCTCCGGCAATCCCAGTCCCTGCTGCAGGGCGATCAGCTTTGCCGCGTCGCCCATGTGCTGTACCTTGCGCTGTGCGGCACCGAGTTCGGCGTTTTTGGCAGCCATCTGCAGCCAGGCCCGGCGGTCACCGATGGGATTGGCGCCGATATGGATGCGTCGCCCGGCGTGTTCCGACAGCGTGTCCTGCAACACGGCCACCGCAATCGCCTCGCCGACGATCAATTGCGGCGGCACCGGATGCGTGAGGTAATGCTGGGTGATGAAGGCTTCGATGATCTGTGCCGGTTCCACTTCATCCGCATTCTGCGGAAAAAAATTCTTGTCGCCGAGATGACGGCCACCGCGGATCATCACCAGGTTGACGCAGCAGACGCCGGCGGCGATGCCGCAGGCGATGACGTCGGCATCACGTCCTGATTCATCGCTGACATACTGGCGCTCGCGCACCTTGCGCAGCGCGCCGATCTGGTCGCGGTACACCGCCGCCTCCTCGTAACGCAGACCCTCCGCAGCGGCGGTCATGCGCGCATCCAGCCGTGCGGACACCGCATCTTCCTGGCCGTTGAGGAAAAGCCCGGCACTGTGCACGTCTTCCGCGTAATCGGCGTCGCTGATCAAACCCACGCACGGCGCCGTGCAGCGATGGATCTGGTGCAGCAGACAGGGGCGCGAACGATGCGTGAATACGCTGTCTTCGCAGGTGCGCAGCCGGAACACTTTTTGCAGCAACTGCATGCTTTCACGCACCGCGCCGGAATCCGGAAACGGTCCGAAATAATGATGGCGCTTATCGGGGTTGCCGCGAAAAAAACCCAGTCGCGGGTAACGGTGTCCGGTCAGCATCAGATAGGGATAGGACTTGTCGTCGCGAAACAGGATGTTGTAACGCGGCGCCAGCGACTTGATCAGATTGTTTTCCAGCAGCAGCGCTTCCGCTTCGGAGCGCGTGACCGTGGTTTCGATACTCACGATCTGCGCCACCATCAGGCGGATCCGCGGTGACAATGTCTCGGTGCGCTGGAAATAGGAACTGACGCGCTTGCGCAGGTCCAATGCCTTGCCGACGTAGAGCACCTCGCCGTCCTTGCCGAGCATCCGGTACACTCCCGGCAGATGGGGCAGTCCGGCGGCGATTTCCGCGGGTTCACCCATGATCAGGCGCCGGCCCGCTGATCCAGGTATTTCCTGATGTCGGCAAAAATCCGCTGGAACATCTCCGGGGTCAGCCGCCGCGTGTTGGTGTTGTAACGGCTGCAGTGATAGCTGTCGAACAATTGCATGCCACGGTCCAGCCCGTGCGTCGCGCCATGGGCAAACGGAAAATCGGCCAGCCGCCGATCCAGCGCGCGCAGCACGGCCTGGTGCGCCACTGTCCCCAGCGCGAGCACAGCAGCCGGTGCAAGCGCCTGCAGTTCGGCACGCAGATAACCATTACATTCACGGATCTCCGCCGGCAATGGTTTGTTTTCCGGCGGCAGGCATTTGACGGCGTTGGTAATGCGGCAGTCCTGCAGCACCAGCCCGTCGTCGGCTGCCACGGCAATCGCCTGGCTGCCGAAACCGTAACGGTGCAAAGTCTCGTAGAGCAGGATGCCGGCATGGTCGCCGGTAAACGGCCGCCCGGTGCGGTTGGCACCGTGCATGCCCGGCGCAAGGCCGACGATCAGCAAACCGGGCTTGCTGTCGCCGAAAGCTGCCACCGGACGCGCGTGATAATCCGGATTTTCGGCGCGCACGCCGGCCAGATGCGCCGCCAGACGTGTGCAGCGTATGCACTCCAGTGAAAACGGCGGTGGTGATGCCCCCGCTGCGATGCGCGACCGGCTCATGAAGTCACCGGCACCATTCGGTCAGGCCAGCGGCAATTCACGGTTGTGTGAGCCCAGCCCGTTAATTGCATGCAGCGCGGCGGCATAATGCGCATCCTCGCGCAGCTTGACCGCATCGGCGGCATGCACACGGCCATGGATGCGCGCCAGACGGGCCAGTCCGGTTGCCGGCATGACGTATTTCAGGCCGCCGAGCAATTCATCCGCCGACCGCGGGTTGTTGCAGACCAGCACCATGTCGCACCCCGCCTGCAGCGCCGCCGTGCCGCGATCAACTACCCCGCCGGCGACGCTGGCACCCTCCATGCTCAGGTCATCGCTGAAAATCACGCCGTCAAAACCGAGCTGGCTGCGCAGGATGCGTTTGATCCAGATTTCGGAAAAACCCGCCGGCGCGGAATCCACTGCGGGATAAATCACATGCGCCGGCATGATGCCGCCCATCCCCGCATCAATCATCTGGCGGAACGGAATCAGATCTTCACTCTCGATGTCGGCCAGCGACCGCTCGTCCACCGGCACCTCGTGATGGGAGTCGGCGCGCACATGGCCATGACCGGGAAAATGTTTGCCCACCGCCGCCATGCCGCCGTCGCGCAGGCCGTGCATCAGGCCGATGGCCAGTTCGGCAATCGCCTCCGGTCTGGCATGGAAGGCACGGTCGCCGATGACGCTGCTGTTGCCGTAATCGACATCGAGCACCGGCGTGAACGACAGATCGACGCCGCACACCCGCAGTTCCGCCGCCAGCACAAAGCCCAAAGCCTGGGCCAGTACCACCGCCTTGCGCCGGTCGCGATCCCACACCAGGCCCAGTTCACGCATCGGCGGCAATTGGGTGAAACCTTCGCGGAAGCGCTGCACCCGCCCGCCCTCATGATCGACGGCGATGATCAGCGGCGGACTGCGCAGCGCGTGGATGTCGGCGGTCAATTGCGCCAGCTGTGCGCAGGACTCGAAATTGCGTGAAAACAGGATCACGCCGCCGACCAGCGGATGCTGCAGCCGTTGCCGGTCTTCGCCGGTCAGGGCTGTGCCCGCCACGTCGAGCATCACCGGTCCCAGGGGTATCGATTTGTTCATGTTTCAAGCACCACGCAGGCGCAGGCCAGGTTGGATTCGTCACTGATGGTCAGATGATGGCCGTTGATGCCGCGGCTTTTCACCAGCGCCGCCAGCGCTTCGTTGAAAACAAGGCTCGGCTTGCCGGCACTGTTCTGGACCACGCTGATGCACTGCAGGGTCACCGGGTAACGGAAGCCGGTGCCCATGGCCTTGGAAAAAGCTTCCTTCGCGGCAAAGCGGTTGGCGAGAAAAAACACTTTCTGTTTGGTCAGCAGGTATCGGGGCTGTTCCGCCGGTGTCAGCACACGCTGAACAAAACGTTCGTCGTATTTCTCCAGTAACCGGGCGATGCGATGCGGCTGGACGACGTCGATGCCGATGCCATAAATCATCGCGCTGCTCCCATCACCCGCAGATAATCCCTGACTGTCGCCGCCAATCCCCACTCCAGCGCATCGGCAATCAATGCGTGGCCGATCGACACTTCAGCCACACCGGGCACCGCCGCCAGAAAACGCGGCAGGTTGTCGCGGTTAAGGTCATGCCCGGCGTTGACGCCCAGCCCCGCAGCCCGTGCACTGCGCGCTGCGGCCGCATACCGCTCAACCATGGCCGATTCATCAGCAGTGCCGAATGCACACGCATACGGCTCGGTGTACAACTCCACGCGCTGCGCCCCGATGGCGGCTGCCCCAGCCATCATCTCCGGCAGCGGATCCATGAACAGGCTGACGCGGATGCCGAGTTTTTTCAATTCCGCCACCATCGGCTGCAGTCGCGCGCCGTCTCGCGCCAGATCCCAGCCGTGATCCGAGGTAAAGGCGCCGGGATCATCCGGCACCAGCGTACATTGCTGCGGCCTGACGGCACGCGCCAGTTCCAGCAACGGCGGCTCGAAAGGATTGCCTTCGATATTGAATTCGACGTCCGGCGAAGCTTTGAGCAGCTGCGCCAGTTCGTGCACGTCGACGCTGCGGATATGCCGCGCATCCGGCCGCGGATGCACGGTAATGCCGTGGGCGCCGGCTTCCAGAACAATGCGGGCCGCCCAAGTGACGCCCGGAATGCCGAGGCTGCGCGAATTGCGCAGCAGCGCGACTTTATTGAGATTGACACTGAGCCTGGTCATGACATTGCTTGCACGTTACGGGTACAGGTTCTTCTGTTGCTGCATCGCTACAACTGCTGCAGATCGCGCAGCAGTTGCCGTGTATGCAGCGTCTGCTGGCCCAGGCAATGATTGATCAGGGCGCGCATCAGCGCCTTGCTCTGCTGCACTGTCCGGGGGTCTGCGTAGTGATCGACGGCCATGTCGATCAGGGTCTGCCCCGCCAATTCTACGCCGCTTTGTTCGCCGCCTTCACGCGCCGGCAGCGGTCCGCGCTCGGGAACATAACAATAACGCGCTGAAGCCTCGATCGGATTGCCGCCCGCGACCTCGCGGTCGAGCACCAAACCGTAACCCAGTTCGCGCAACAGCACGCGCTCGAAGCGGCGCAACACCGCGGCATGATCCTGTGCCGTCGGCAGTTGCGCCAGCGCGGCGGCATAAGCCTCAAACAACTGCTCGTGGGGATCCTCCCGCGGCAGCAGTTTCAGCAGCAGCTCATTGAGGTAAAACCCGCAGATCAGGCTCAGCCCGCGCAACGGCGTATACCCCCCCTGCCATTCGGCCTTGTGCAGCGTCTTGAGTTCGGATTTGCCGGACCAGGCGAGCAGCAGCGGCTGGAAGGCCATCAGCACGCCGCGCAGCGCCGACCGCGGCCGCCGCGCACCGCGCGCAATCAGCGCCACCCGGCCGCTGTCCCGGGTATAGATTTCGGCGACCAGGCTGGTTTCGCGGTACGGGTAGGTGTGCAGCAGATACGCCGGCTGGCCGTCACGGCGGGCGCGTTCAGCCATCGCCGGCGAGTGCCGCAATCAATCGCGGCATGACATTGAAAATGTTATATAACTCATTGTTTTTATTAACTGTTTTATTCTATTCCGGTGCGTTTTAACACCGCATCGTCATCCGCCCAGCCCGACTTCACCTTGACCCAGACTTCGAGAAAAACCTTGCCGCCAAACAGGCGCTCCATGTCCAGCCGCGCCTGTGTTCCGATCTGCTTCAGTTTCTCGCCCCCCTTGCCGATAACGATGCCCTTCTGCCCCTGCTTGTCGACCAGAATGGCGGCATTGATGCGACGCAGGCCGTCGACAGTCTCGAATTTTTCGATCTCGACCGTCGTCGAATACGGCAATTCCTCACCCAGCAGCCGAAACAGCTTTTCCCGCACCAGTTCAGCAGCCAGGGTGCGCTCGCTGGCCGTAGTGATTTCATCTTCCGCATAAAGGCGCTCCTGCTCCGGCAGCAATCCGGCAATGGCATCGAGCAGATTGTCAGCACCGACGCCGTTTTTGGCGGAAACCGGGACGATGGCCGCCGGGTGCGCCAGCGCCTCCAGTTCCTGCATGAACGGCAGCAGTTCATTCTTGTTCGCCAGTTCATCGATCTTGTTGACCGCGATCACCACCGGCGCGCAATCCTGCAGCAAGCCCAGCACCGCCTTGTCTTCCGCAGTCAGATGCCGCGCCTCGACCACCCAGACGATGACATTGACGTCGGCAATGCTGCGCGACACGCTGCGGTTCATCAGGCGGTTCATCGCGCTGCCGTGGCGGTTCTGGAACCCGGGAGTGTCGACGAATACGTACTGGGCATTGGCCCGCGTCACGATGCCGATGATGCGCTGGCGCGTAGTCTGGGGGCGCCGCGAAGTAATGCTGATTTTCTGGCCGACCAGGCGGTTGAGCAAAGTCGATTTGCCGACATTCGGCCGGCCGATGATGGCGACATAGCCGGCGCGATGGCCGGTCATGCCCGGACCACCAGCGCGCAGGCCTTGCCCGCCGCATCCTGCTCCGCCGCGCGCCGGCTGGCGCCCTGGCCTTCAGTGCGGATATTCAGATCATTGATCGCGCACTGCACCTGGAAGGTCTGGGCATGGGCGTGGCCCTGGGTGCCGAGCAGCGTATACGCCGGCAGCGCAATGCCCCGGCCCTGGGTAAATTCCTGCAACATGGTTTTGGCGTCCTTGCCGCTGACATTGGGATTGATTGCCGCGATGCTGCCGGCAAAGAGCCGGCGCACGACGCCTTGTGCTGCCGCGAATCCGCCGTCCAGCATGACGGCGCCAAGAATCGCTTCCACGCTGTCGGCGAGTATCGACGGGCGCTGCGCACCACCGCTCTTCAGCTCCCCCTCGCCGAGCAGAAGGTGATCGCCGATGTGCAACTGCTGCGCGATGCCGAGCAGCGATTGCTGGTTGACCAGATTGGCACGGAGGCGGGAGAGTTCGCCTTCGCTCAAACCGGGAAAACGTTCATAGAGTTCCAGGGCGATGGTGCAATTGACGATGCTGTCGCCCAGATACTCCAGGCGCTCGTTGTGGTCGACGCTGTATGAGCGATGGGTCAGCGCCCGCCGCAGCAGTCCGGGATCCCGGAAACAGTGCCCTATGCTCCCGCTGACGGCGTCCGGGTCCACAGCCGGGGATGTGCTCAACCGCTACTGGTCGGACCGGGGCTTGAATTCCATCAGCGCGCTGAGGTTGTAGAACAGCGGCACGCGCACGGAATACTCTGCACTGAGCACGATCCCCGAACCATCTTTTTCGATCTGGATGTCGTCATAACCGATGGCCTTGATGTTGTCCATGCCGGCGCGGGCATTCCACGCGCTGTTGAATTCTCCGCGCGTAGCCGTTTTCATCGACGGCTCGGCAGCCAGGTTACGCAAGGTTTTCTGGATGGTCATGTATTCCATGTAGGCCGGCCCGATCTTGAAGCCGAGCAGCAAGGCTGCGATCGCAATAACCGCGAATACCAGAAAACCAGTGAGCGTAATTCCGCGCTGCTTGTGCATATTGTCCTCCCCGTCCATATCAGTTGATCGAGTTCCCTATGCGCTTCAGGTTGTCGAAGTTCCACCAGATCAGAAATGCCCTGCCGACAATGTTCTGCTCCGGCACAAAACCCCAATAGCGGCTGTCGCTGCTGCTATCCCGATTATCGCCCATCAGGAAGTAATGCTGCGCGGGCACTTTGCAGCGGAAACCCGACTCATTGTATGCACAATTGTCGCGGAAGGGAAAGCGCTGCACCCCGCTCAGTTGCACCGGCGGCACGCCAGCCTGAACCAGCACCGAGTGCGCATGTTCGCCAAGTTGTTCCTGGAAACGGCTGGTGGCGACAAAATTCAACCCGCCCTCAAGGTAATTGAACTCTCCGTCCGCCTTCAGCGGAACTTCCCTGCCGTTGATGCTCAGGCGCTTGTTGGCGTAAATGATTTCGTCACCCGGCACACCGACCACCCGCTTGATGTAATCCAGCGCCGGATTTTCCGGATAACGGAACACCATGACCTCGCCGCGTTTCGGTTCGTTGACGGCAATCAGCCGCGTATTGATCACCGGCACGCGGATGCCGTAGGTGAATTTGTTGACCAGGATGAAGTCCCCCACCAGCAGCGTGGGCAGCATCGACCCCGAGGGAATCTTGAACGGTTCGACCAGGAACGAGCGCAGCACGAACACCACCAGGATCACCGGGAAAAAACTGACCGGATACTCGATCCACCACGGCTGTGTCTCCCCTGCAGCACGATGCTTGCGGAAATACAGCGACTCGGCCAGCCACACAACACCGGTCACCAGCAGCAGGACCAGCATGATCAGCGCAAAATTCAAGACGTCCCCCGTTATTTATCGACCTGCAGGATGGCGAGAAATGCCTCCTGCGGTATTTCGACCGTACCGACCTGCTTCATGCGCTTCTTGCCGGCCTTCTGTTTCTCCAGCAGTTTTTTCTTGCGCGAGATGTCGCCGCCGTAACATTTGGCGAGCACGTTTTTGCGCATGGCCTTGACGGTCTCCCGGGAAATGATCTGCGCGCCGATCGCCGCCTGTATGGCAATGTCGAACATCTGGCGTGGAATCAGCTTGCGCATCCTCGCCGCGACATCACGCCCGCGGTACAGCGCATTGGCCCGGTGCACGATCAGCGACAGCGCATCAACCCGTTCGCTGTTGATCAGGATATCAAGCCGGACAAGGTCGCCGGCGCGATACTCGAGGAAATCGTAGTCGAGCGAGGCATATCCGCGCGATACCGATTTCAGGCGGTCAAAAAAATCCATGACCACCTCGTTCAGCGGCAACTCGTAAGTCAGCATGACCTGCCGCCCCAGATACTGCATGTTGCGCTGCGCACCGCGTTTTTCAGTGCACAGCGTCATCACCGGACCTACGTAATCGCTGGGCACCAGTATTGACGCAGTAATGATCGGCTCGCGAATCTCCTCAATTTGCGAGGTATCAGGCAGCCGCGACGGATTCTCGATTTCGATGACATTGCCGTCACGCGTCACCACCTGGTAGACCACCGTCGGCGCGGTGGTGATCAGCGACATGTTGTATTCGCGCTCAAGACGCTCCTGCACGATGTCCATGTGCAGCAGCCCGAGGAATCCACAGCGGAAACCGAAGCCCAGCGCCTGCGACGATTCCGGTTCGAAACGCAGCGAAGAGTCGTTCAGGTGCAGTTTTTCCAGTGCGTCGCGCAGCGCCTCGTATTCATTGGATTCCACCGGATACAAGCCGGCGAACACCTGCGGCTTGATTTCCTTGAATCCAGGCAGCGCCGCCGCTGCCGGCTTGTTCATCAGCGTCAGCGTATCGCCGACCTTGGCCGCCTGCAGTTCCTTGATGCCGGCGATGACGAATCCCACCTCACCCGCTGCCAGGCGCTCCATCGTCTGCGATTTCGGTGTGAACTTGCCGACCTGCTCGCACAGGAAATTGCCGCCGCCGGCCATCAGCAGGATGCGGTCCTTGGGTTTCAGTTCGCCATCGACCACCCGCACCAGCATCACCACGCCGACATAGTTGTCGAACCACGAATCGATGATCAGCGCTTTCAACGGCGCCGCGGGATCGCCCTTCGGCGACGGCATCTGGTGCACCACCGCTTCAAGCACATCGGTAATCCCTTCCCCGCTCTTGGCACTGACCCTGACCGCATCTTTCGCCGGGATGCCGATGATGTCTTCAATTTCCAGGGCGACGCGTTCGGGCTCGACCTGCGGCAGGTCCATTTTGTTCAGCACCGGCACCACCTCGACACCCTGCTCGATGGCCGTATAACAGTTGGCCACGGTCTGTGCTTCCACGCCCTGCGAGGCATCCACTACCAGCAGCGCACCTTCACAGGCGGCGAGCGAACGCGAGACTTCGTAGGAAAAGTCGACGTGCCCGGGTGTGTCAATCAGGTTCAGCTGGTAGGTCTGCCCGTTGCGGGCGACATAGGCCAGTGATGCGGTCTGCGCCTTGATGGTGATACCGCGCTCCCGCTCAAGGTCCATGGAATCGAGCACCTGGGATTCCATCTCGCGATCGGACAAGCCGCCACAATGCTGGATAAAGCGATCCGCCAGCGTCGATTTGCCGTGGTCGATATGCGCGATGATGGAAAAATTGCGGATGTGCTGCATTGCGATGCGCGGTCCAACAAGGTCCAGCAGGAATCAACGGGCGCCTGCAAGAGTCGCCCAGAGCCAAGAAAAGGGGCACTCAAGGTCTCCCGGAGTGCCCCGTTCCGTTTGTAGGTCTGTGTATTTTAGCGGAAATCCCGCAAGTAATCAGTAACTGCCGCCGCATCCAGGTGGTAATGGCAGAGTTCCCGCTCGCCGTGCATCAGCACCGGCACCCATTCCCCGAAACGGTGTTCCAGCGCGGGCTGGCTGTCGACGTCAACAATGTTCAGCTCAAACGGCTGGCGGGCCCGCAAAATCTGCAGACCCGCGAGCATGTCGTCGCAAAGATGGCACCAGGAGCGACTGTAAAGCGTCAGGGTTATACCCCCGGGATCAGCCATTCCCATCAGCGCGGAACGGGATATACAGCGAATTGGCCCCGCGCCGCACCAGCAACGCAACGATCCGCCCTTTTTCCATGCCGTCCATCAACTGGCGGAATTGCTCCACGGATTTCACGTCCTGGTTGTTCACCCCCAGGATCACGTCACCGCGGCGGATACCGGCCCGGGCGGCGGCGCCCTGCGCGCTGTCGACAAAAACCCCGCCTTCGACCTTGAGCTCCTTCTTTTGCGCATCAGTCAGATCGGCAAGCCCCATGCCGAACTGGGTTGCCGCCGGCGGCTGCGGCTTGCTGCCGCGTGCCTGCCGGCCAGGACGTTCGTCGGACAATTCAGCCACGACCACCTGCAAATCACGCGCCGCCTTGTTGCGCCACACCTGGATCGCGATTTTGCTGCCCGGTTTGGTGCCGCCCACAACCCGCGGCAGATCCTCGGATGCCTCCACAGGCTTGCCGTCAAAACGCAGAATCACGTCACCGGCCTCGATCCCTGCCTTGTCCGCCGGTCCGCCCTTCTCGACCGAGTTAACCAGTGCACCCTGCGCTTTGGCGAGCCCGAAACCGTCAGCCAGTTCCTTGGTCACCGGCTGGATCACTACGCCGATGCGACCACGCGTCACTTTGCCGGTGGTGCGCAGTTGCTGGGCGATGTTGTTGGCGACATCGATCGGAATCGCGAAAGACAGACCCATGAAACCACCGGTGCGGCTGTAAATCTGCGAATTGATGCCGACCACCTCGCCCCTGAGGTTGAACAGCGGTCCGCCCGAATTGCCGGGATTCACCGCAACGTCGGTCTGGATGAACGGCACAAAATTTTCCTGCGGCAGCGAGCGTCCCTTGGCGCTGACGATACCCGCCGTCACCGTGTTGTCAAAACCGAACGGCGAACCGATGGCTACCACCCATTCGCCGACCTTGAGCTTTGCCGGATCTCCGAAACGCACCGTCGGCAGCGCAACCGCCTCGATCTTGATCAGCGCCACGTCGGTACGCCGGTCGGCGCCGATGACCTTGGCCTTGAATTCACGTTTATCGGTCAGGCGCACCGTCACTTCGTCCGCGGAATCGATGACATGAGCGTTGGTCAGAATGTAGCCGTCGGCGGAAATGATGAAACCCGAGCCCAGAGACTGGGCCTGGAATCCCCGTGGCCCGGGATTGGGCTGGCCGGGGCCCGGCTGATTCGGATTCGGCTGATTCGGCTGATTCGGCATGAAGCGGCGGAAAAATTCGTACAAAGGATCGTTCTCGTCCAGCTGCGGCAACTGTTGCGACAGCGCATTGCGGGATACGGCCTGGGTGGTGCTGATGTTGACCACCGCGGAGCCCTGTTTTTCCACCAATTCGGTGAAATCGGGAAGTTGCGCGGTGGATTGCAACGGCACAAGCAGGCAAAACGACAGGCACAACATCCGCACGAGAGATCTGAACATGTTCAGCCTTTACTGGAAATGCATGAGTGGTAACCAAGAGCTCATATAACTCATATAGCTCATATCAAGATCAGAAAACGTTAACCGCCGATGAACGCGGATTAACGCCGATGAAATCAAAAAGGCCGGAAGAATTGCGCATTAAATTAATATAGCCAATTGTTTTCAATAAATTATTATCTTCCGCTTCCAGCGCGCTTTTACGCCGGGTTGATCTTCGCATCCCTCAAGGGGGGTATTGAAAAGAATTCATCGGCGGTTTAATTAATCCGGTCTTTTTGTTAGGCGCTCTGAGGTTAACTGCGGGAATGGACGGCGGGAAACAGAACGAAACGGTCAGCGCTGCTGGACTGCAGTAGTGGTTCTGGGTTCCAGCGCACGCGCAAACTGCATCACCGTTTCCGCCGGAGTCTCGCCGAGCACGGTGACCGTATAGCCGGAGATCGTACTGCTGTAGATATGGACCGCCCCCTGGTGCCGGAGCAACTGCTTGTTGTCCTGCACCGCGTTGGGTTCGATGAATATCGATACCGCAGCCAGCCCGTCCGAAAACACCAGATGTGAAACAGTGCCCTTCTTGCCAACCATTGAGCGTCGCAATTCCATCAGTTTGCGGAATCCTGCAGGCTGGTTATGCACCACCCAGCCGGAATCCCCGCTGTCGCCGGCCGTCAATGCCGAACGATCCACGCGCCAGTTCTGTCTGGTGCTGACCAGGGCGTATTTCGACTGCACCAGTTCACGGCGGAACGGTCCGCCGATGGTCAGTGTGGAAAAAGCGAATGACTCCAGCGTCTCGTTTTTTTCATTCGACACGCGCGCACGCATCGGCAATCCGGTATTGACCTCGGCACAGAACCGCCGGGTGTAGCGCAGCGCATCCCTGGGCAGCAATGCCACCCACTGGCACTCATGACCCGCCACACGATCCATGTCACCCTTGACCACCCGGTAGTGCTGCACGATTTCCTGGATTTGTTCGACGCGTATCGGGAACTGGCGGGAACCCCGCGGATCAACCAGCACCACCTTGCTGGCGGGCAGGTAACAGGTCACCTGATCGTTGGTGCGGATCACCTCGCGTGCAGGACCGTCCAGGGTTTCCAGCCGCTCCAGTACCCCGCCGGCCGGATTGACGAAATGCGCGATGCGGGACGTTTCGGCCTGACTGCCATGCTGGAACATGAAGGTGCCGGAATAATTCACCTTGCGGCTGGCCTCCGCCATCTTTTCCAGCATGGCCAGCGCTTCCCGTGAATTCTCATCCGCCGCCGCAGCACCCGGCAGCAATATAAGAACAAGCATCCAGCGGAATTTCATGTGGATTTAGCGACCTGCAGCCGGTGCGGTGGAAATGGTGCGGATGTACGGCGCGACGCCCTGCAGGCTGGTGCTGGGCGACACGCCCTGGTGCGCCAGCAGGTATTCGTTCATCTGGCCATCACTGGGCGAACTGACCAGTGGGGCTTCCGGTTGTGCCACTGCCGCAGCCGGAGCCCGCGCTATGTCTACCGGGGGATTGGTAAAGGTGGCCGTGGAAAAGGCCATCCAGCCGACCACGGCAATGGCCGAGATCGATGCTGCGGCCGACAGCGCATAGGTCATCGGCTTGCCGGTCCGTGATGATCGCGGTGCCATGACCGTCGGTTCATCCGCGATGGCAACCGCCACCCGCCGCGACACGTCAAACGCCGGCAAAGCGTCGCCGCGCATCACGTCAGCGATCAGGTGATAGGTCGCCCAGGTTTCGCGGGCATCCCCGGTATCCTTCAACCGCAGCATGGCCTGATGCGCCTCCTGCCCGTCCGCTTCGCCGTCCATCAGTGCTGAAATTTTTTCCATGCTTACCATCTCCTGTCCTTGCCCGTGTCGAGCAAGGGCTTCAATTTTGCCGCCACCGCTTCGCGGGCCCGGAATATCCTGGACCGCACCGTTCCCACCGGGCACTGCATCGCGGTGGCTATCTCTTCGTAACTCAAACCCTCGATTTCCCGCAAGGTAAGCGCCGTTCTCAACTCTTCAGGCAACTCCTGCAGAGTTTGGTTCACCGTATCTCCGACTTGCCGGCTCATCATCTGGTTTTCCGGGGTGTTCAGATCCCGCAACTGATCGCCGGACTCGAGATTTTCCGCCTCTTCGGCATCCATTTCCGTGCTCGTCGGCGCCCGCCGCCCCATAGCCACCAGATGGTTCTTGGCGGTATTGATGCCGATCCGGTACAGCCAGGTATAAAAGGCACTGTCACCGCGAAAATTCGGCAGGGCCCGATAAGCCTTGATGAACGCTTCCTGGGTCACATCCTCCACCTCGCTCGGATCACGGATAAAACGTGACAGCAACCGCCCCAGCTTGCGCTGGTACTTGATGACCAGCAGGTCAAAGGCACGTTTGTCGCCACGCTGTACGCGCTCTACCAACTGCTGATCGACTTCGCGATCGCTCATTAATTATTGTCCGTTCCCTGATACCGCCGCTCTGCCCCAGGTCAACGGGCTCGCTGTCCGGACAGGCGCCGCAGTATAACCGCCTGCAGGAACACGTGAAATGAGCCGGTACAGCGGTAGTGCAATGACCGGTCACGCCCGATTAAGTTCACTGTGTGCGCCGGACATCGGTCGGGTTCCATCATGTGAAAAACAACCTCGCGGGCATCAACCCCGCTGCGGCAGGCGCCGGTCAAGCCAGCGGAAGCCCCATTCAAAGATCAGCGCCAGCACCGCTGCCGGAATAGCGCCGGCCAGCAGCAGCTTGTGGTCATTGACGGCCAGGCCCGCGACAATGCGCTCACCATACCCCCCGGCGCCGATAAACGCCGCAACAGTCGCCGTGCCGACATTGATCACCGCCGCGGTCTTGATGCCGGCCAGCACCCCGGGCATGGCCAGCGGCAATTCGACCAGACGCATCAACTGCCTGCCGTCGAGACCCAAAGCCCGTCCTGCATCGCGCATGTCATCGCCGACCCCTGCCAATGCGGTTTCGGTGGCGCGCACCACCGGCAACAGGGCATACAGGGACAAGGCGAGTATCGCCGGTACTGCCCCGATCCGGTCGAGGGCGGTAATCAGGAATGCCAGCAAGGCCAGGCTGGGCACCGTCTGCAGCATTCCGGTCAGGGCGAGTATCCAGGCGCCGGTTGGTGGCGCGCGCTGCGCCCAGATGCCCAGCGGCACACCGACCGCCACGCTGAGCAGCAACGATGCGCAGACCAGCAGCAGGTGTTCCCGTGTGAGTCGCGCCAGATCGGGGCCGAACAGCGCCGCAGCCAGCCCGGGGGCTGGGGCAGAATCCGCGACCACGCGTTTTTCCCGCAGCCAGCCGGCGGCAACGGTTGCAAAACTGCGCCCGTCCAGCTCCACTGCAGCATTCATCGCCATCATGTCTGCGGCAGTGATCGTCCCCTGCAACCCGTTGATCGCAGCCCAGGCAACCGGATGTCGCTGCGGGAGATCCGCGCGATAAACAAGCAGAGCCGCGTAATCAGGAAAAAACCGCTGATTGTCATCGAGCACGCGTAATCCGTTGCGGACAATTTTCGGATCCGTCGTATACACATCAATGACGTCAACCTGGCCTTTGACCAGCGCTTCATACGCCAGCCCGTGATCCAGTCCGCGAACCGGCAGGCCTTCAAGATCATAGGTATCGCGCATCGCCGGCCAGCCGTCCCTGCGGTTGAGGAATTCGGGCGACAGCGCAATGCGGGCCTGTCCGAAATTCATCAGATCGGAAATACGCCGGATGCCGTGCTGCTCCGCCTGCCCCTCCCGCATCGCCAGCGCATAACCGTTGCTGAAACCGAAAAACATCCCGGCAGCCAATCCATGCGCCGCGAGCTGGCGATTGATTTCCTCAAGGATGGGCACTCCCGGCAGGCCCAGCAGTTCCAGCGCGACAGTGCCGGTGTAATCCGGGTAGACATCGATGGCGCCGCTTTTCAGCGCGGCAAACAGGATCGCGGTATTGCCCAGTCCGGGTTTATGTTCGACGCGTACGCCGGCAGCGCGTTGCGCGGTGCGGGTGACCATCTCGCCCAGGATGTAGGATTCAGTAAACCGTTTGGAGCCGACAAGCAGCACATCATCCGCAGCAGCGGGCACCGCACACAACAGCAGCGCTGCGGCAATCCAGCGTGCACAGCGGCGGGCCATCCCGTAAAAACCCGGGCATCCGGCAGCCCCGAATTTCGCAACCAGCATGTGTCGTGTCATGGCGCGAAGATGGTAGCATGCTGCGCATCGCAAACTGCGCGGTGCCGAGGCTCGCGCAATCACTTTCAGGCAAAGGTTTCCCATGACTGCCCGTCCCACCAATCTCGACGCCTTCTGGATGCCGTTCACCGCGAATCGCGCGTTCAAACAGGCGCCGCGCATGCTGGTCGCCGCCAAAGACATGCACTACACCACCGACGACGGTCGGCAGATTCTCGACGGCACCGCCGGCCTGTGGTGTGTCAACGCCGGCCATTGCCGGCCACGCATCGTCGAAGCCGTGCAGAAACAGGTGGCGGCAATGGACTACGCACCGGCATTCCAGATGGGGCACCCCGATGCGTTCCGTGTCGCCGAACGACTGGCGGCGCTGGCACCGGGTGACCTCGATCACGTGTTTTACTGCAACTCCGGCTCCGAAGGCGTCGATACCGCGCTCAAAATCGCGCTCGCCTATCATCGCGCCCGCGGCGAAGGCCATCGCAATGTGCTGATCGGCCGCGAACGCGGTTATCACGGTGCGGGCTTCGGCGGCATTTCGGTCGGCGGCATACCCGCCAACCGCAAGGCTTTTGGCAACATGCTGTTCCGCGTCGACCACCTCGCGCACACGCATAACCTCAAAGAGAATGCCTTCAGCCGCGGCCAGCCGGCCTGGGGCGCACACCTTGCCGATGAACTCGAACAACGCATCATTCCGCTGCATGACGCCAGCAACATCGCCGCCGTCATCGTCGAGCCGCTGGCCGGATCCACCGGCGTGCTGGTTCCCCCCAAGGGTTACCTCGAACGGCTGCGCCAGATCTGCGACAAGTACGGCCTGCTGCTGATATTCGATGAAGTCATCACCGGCTTCGGCCGCACCGGTCCCTGCTTCGGCGCCGATGCGGTGGGCGTGGTGCCCGACATGATGATCGTCGCCAAGGGCCTGACCAACGGCACCGTGCCGATGGGCGCGGTGATTGCGCGCCGCGGCATTTACGACGCTGTGGTCAGCAAGGCGCCGCCCGGCACCATCGAACTGTTTCACGGCTACACCTATTCCGGACACCCGCTGGCGACGGCTGCGGCGCTGGCCAGCCTCGATACCTTCGAGGAGGAAGGCCTGTTCCAGCGCGCGCAGGAACTGGCGCCGTATTTCGAGCAGGCCGTTCAGTCGCTGCGCGAACTGCCGCATGTCATCGACGTGCGCAACATGGGGCTGGTCGCCGGCATTGAACTTGAACCGCGGCCAGGCGCACCGACTGCGCGCGCCTTCGAAACCTTTCTCAACTGTTATGAAAAAGGCGTGCTGATCCGCACCACCGGCGACATCATTGCGCTGTCGCCGCCACTGATCATCAGCAAGGCGCAGATCGACGAACTGATCGGCAAGCTGGGCGATGCATTGCGCGAGGTCGGACGCAATTGAGCCTTGCAGTTGCAGCACCGGTTGCAACATCGGTTTCAGCATGATCGTTTCCTGGAATTTTTATTACGCCCGCCCCGGCAACGCCGCGGCAGTACTGCAGCAGCGCATCAAAGCATCGGATGTGCGCGCGCAACTCGGCCTGCCACGGGGACGGATCATCAGCAAGATTGAAGGTGGCGGTGATTTTCCCGATGTGGCCTGGCGCCAGGATTTTGCCGACATGGCGGCACAGGACAGCGATATGAAAGTCCGGGCGGCAAGCGCGGAATTCGAGGTCATACGCCATGGCATGCGCCAGCTCTATCGGCGTTTCGAACGTCCGCTGTACACGCCCTGCGGTAATGCCGGCGCAGCAGCGCCGGCCATCGCGGCGGAACAGGCTTTATTGCTGTACGGGTTTTATTGTGCAGAATCCGCTGCGGCGGCAGTGCGCGACATCCTGATCGCGACGACCGGCGGGATGTTGCAGCCGGTCGAATACATGTCCGGCGGAGAAAATTTGCCCCGCTTCATCTGCGAAACGGGTACAGCGGGCATGCCGGCCACCGTATTGACCAGCCTTGCCCGGCAATCGGCGCGCATTGAGCGCAGCGCCTGGCAAGTTGCCCATCGTGGCTGAGGATTGTTGGATTACGATTAAATATCGTTTAAAATCAATAACTTATTAATGCAGCACAACGGCGACCTCAAATCCGCTGGATGTCGCGTAACCCCAGCTTGACCAGACAATGGTCCAGCCACTCGGCCGTCAGTTTTTCCTGCGTCGAGTTCTGCTTCAGGCGCTGGTCCAGCGCTTGCCAATCAACACAGTCCAATGGCTGGTCCTGGTTGAAACAGGAAAACACATAACTGGTTTTTCCGGTCAGCGGATCAATCTGCGGCTGCAGGCACTGCGCGCAGACTTCTTTCATCATGCATTGCATCGGCGAGTTGATGGAACCGATCGCATGATGCTGCGGCTTCAGATACGGTTTCAGCACTTCGTGCCGCGCTCGCGCCACCGCCGCCATCATCTTGTCCGAACCAATCGCGATGATGCGGTCCGCATCACTGAACGCAATCGCCTGCTCGCCCAGTTCACCCGAGGCATAAGCCTGCATCGCTTGAACAATGTTACCGACGAAACGGCGGTCATCGGGACGCGCCGGCATGAATCCCGGCTCGTCATCCGAACACCAGATCACGACATCGCTGGCGGCCTCGATATCCTCGATCCGGTAGCGATCGATCATGCGTTTGTAGCCGGCGAAATAAAGTACCCGGCAGCCGGCCCTGCGCATGGCCTGCCCGATGGAAAACAGCACCGCGTTGCCAAGCCCGCCGCCGACCAGCACCACAGTCTCACCGGTGGGAATTTCGGTTGGTGTACCGGTGGGTCCCATCAGCACGATGGGTTCGCCGGGCTTGAGTTCCACGCATAAATCGCTGGAACCCCCCATCTCGAGCACGATGGTCGAGAGCAGCCCCCGCTTCGCATCCACCCAGGCGCCTGTCATCGCCAGACCTTCCATCGCCAGCGTGCTGCCTTCGATACGCGGCGCCAGCGCCTCGAAATTCTGCAGACGGTAAAACTGCCCCGGCTGGAAACGCCGCGCCGCCAGCGGCGCATGCACCACAACTTCAACGATCTGCGGTGTCAGGCGTTTGACCTCGTGCACAGTGGCGCGCAAGTCGCGCTGCAAAAGGCCGATGAACGCCGCATCATCAACCGCAGCGGCGGGCCGCACCTGCGCCAGCACGCCGCTGACCACCGGATAACCCTGCTTGGCACTGCCGATGGCTTTGACCACATTGCCGAAGAAAGACGGATGCACGTCGCCGAAATAACTGATGAAACGGCCATCGTCCCGCTTCGACAGCAACACGTTGATGGCATTGGGCTTGGAGATCGCCTTCTCTGCCGCAACCGGCTGGCCGGAAGCATCGCAGGCACGGAAATAACGACCGTCGAGCACAAAATGTCCGGCGTCTTCGCGTGCGAGCACGGTATTGGGCTGGGTGCCGGCAGCGATCAGGATGGCGCGCGCTGACAGTTCGACACTACCGGTTTCACGCCACTCGCCGTCTTCACCCTTGGCATGCACCACCGCCTTCAGCGCCCGGGCGTGGCCAAAAGCATCGACCTCTATCGCCAGCGGCGTCAGGCATTCGGCAAAAGTGATGCCCTCTTCCAGTGCTTTGTGCACCTCTTCGTGATTCAGCGTGTACGACGGGCTGTCGACCAGCCGTTTGCGATAGGCAATGGTCGCCCCGCCCCATGACTGCAATAACTGCAACACACGCGGTTCGCGGCTTTCTTTTGCTGCCGCAGCACGTTCAGCACGGATCGCCCGTGCATGGGCGATGAATTCATCGGCGGTTTCGCGTTCTTCCGGATTCCATGCAATACGCGCTGCAGCCTCGCCATGTTCGCGCGCCAGCAGTTCGTAGCGCAGCAGGAATTTCTCGACCTGCAGCGGGTAATAGGCCAGCGATTCGGTTGCAGCATCCACAGCCGTCAGACCGCCGCCGATGACCACCACCGGCAGGCGCAATTGCATGTTGGCGATGGAATCGGTCTTCGCTGCACCGGTCAGTTGCAGCGCCATCAGGAAATCAGACGCCGTGCGCACGCCGCGCGCCAGACCATGGGGCATGTCGAGCACGGTCGGGCGCCCCGCTCCGATAGCCAGCGCGATGTGGTCGAAACCCATGGCAAATGCATCCTCGGCAGTGATGGTGCCGCCGAAGCGCACACCGCCAAGCAGCGCAAACTGCGAACGGCGCTCGAGCAGCAGACGGATGATTTTGAGGAAATTCTTGTCCCAGCGCACGGTGATGCCGTACTCGGCAACGCCGCCGAATCCGGCCATCGCCCGTTCATCCAGCGACTCATAGAGTTCGCGCACATCGCGAATCGGCTTGAACGCCACCCGGCTGCCGGCCATGTCAACGCCGGACAATTCCGCCGGCAGGGGTTCGATTTTCAGGCCGTCGATGCCGACCACGGTGTGGCCGTCATTCATCAGAAAATGCGCAAGCGAAAATCCCGCCGGGCCCATGCCCGCGATCAGCACCCGTTTGCCGCTGGGCGCCTTGGGATAAGGATTGCGCAGATTCAGCGGATTCCAGCGCGTCAGCAGGCTGTAAATCTCGAAGCCCCAGGGCAACTCCAGCACATCCTTCAAGGTGCGCGTCTCCGCCTGAGGAATGTTGACTGGCTCCTGCTTCTGGTAAATGCAGGCTTTCATGCAATCGTTGCAGATGCGATGCCCGGTGGCCGCGACCATCGGGTTGTCCAGCGCAATGATTGCCAGTGCGCCAACGGCCAGTCCTTCAGTCTTGGCTTTGTGGAATTCCGAAATTTTTTCTTCGAGCGGACAGCCGGCGAGCGTGATGCCGAACGGCGACTTCTTGAACGATTGCGCGCCACGGCCACTGGCGCCTTTTTCCTGCAGACCTTTGGAGCAGGAATCCTTGCCCTGCTCATGGCACCAGATGCAGTAATTGGCCTCGTCCAGCGCGCCGGTCAGGTCGGTGCCCTTGTCCGTCAGCTTGAAGCCCTCGCGTTGCCGCAGTCGTGACACGTCGAAGCGGTGTTCGGTATAACCCGCCGTGGCGGTGGTCTGCACCGGCACCAGATTCTGTATGTCGAGTTTGTGCGGCGACCTGAACAACACGCCGTCATGATGCCGGGCATGCCCGGCAGCGGTATGCGCGGCCCAGGCCGCATATTGCAGCGCGAGTTCAAGTGCCCCGGCATGGGCTTGCTCATCCTGCTGCCAGGCCGTCACCTGTCTGGCAAATACCAGTTCCGTCAGCGTTTCGCCAAACAGCGCTGCAAGTTTTTCGCCGATGGCAACGCCGTCAATCGCAGCCGCGGCATCCGGCTTGTATTTGTGCATGGCCTTGCGCTGCACGAACAGGCGCTTGACGCTGTACAACGGCGCCAGCGCATGGTGGCGCGCCGACAGCGCGCTGACCTCGGCGGTGATGCCGAACAGTTGACCGATAAAATCATCCAGATGCGGCGCAAGGGCGAGCAGCAGTTCCGACTCGGCTTTCATCGCCAGCGGCCCGGATGCTGCGCGCGCCGCGAGCAGCCGCGCATGCAATGGCGCGTCGGTCGTCTCCAGCTCACGCAGAAAAACCCCGTCCACACGGATCAGACCGTCGCGATTGTAAAAATCTTCGAAGGAGAAACCGAATCGGGGGAAATCTGCGGCGGATTGAGTCAAAATTTTCCGGGTGCCGGGCAAAGGCCAAATTATAGCAACTGGGGTGTCCATGGCTTGAGTAAGGGTGTTATTTGTTTGGTGCTTTTGGTGATAACGCTGCGGGCCGCCAGTGCCGCCTGTGCAATAATCCATCTGGCACCTTGTGGAAGAGATTTTTTCGATGATCGCAGGCCGATGGAAAATCCTGGCATGGGTCCTGTTGTCGGCGCTGGCAGCGTCGATGACCTACGCGATCTTTCGCGGCTACCTCAACCCGGACCTGCTGCTGGGTTTTGCCAACTCGTTTTCCTGCTGACATCGCAACAACGCCTAGCAGCCTGTCGGACTTAGCCGATTCCAAAAAACTGGACGCTCTAAAACGAGCTACAGCGCGTTTAAATTTTTCGGGAGGGTGTTTCGATGGTAAAAAAAGGTCCGTTTTCGTGAAAAACACCCTAAGCCCGACAGGCTGCTAGGGCTCCGGCACCGGCGCCACCAGCGACCGCAGGTAATCAAACGGATACAGGCCGCGCTGGTGACCGTCGTCAAAACTGAGCCGCAGCGTATTGTTGCCCCAGGGTTCAACGTCGGTGATGCGTATGCCGGTTTCCGCCTGTACCGGCTCGCCGCCGCGCGCGGCTGCCGTGCAATGCGCGCAGCGACAGGCCTCGCGCAGCAGCCGGTGCGTCATGATGCCGGTCATGCCGTCGGACCAGTCAATTTCCAGCATGCCGGTCGCAGCATGGTTACAGACTCCAATGGGCTGGATTTCAGGCGTCAGCATCGGGTCAAACCACTGTTTCCACACCCTGGGGACCGATTTCCATGCCGAAACCGGTGAGCCCACCGTCTTTCAGTTCCGCTCCCATGGCCGCCAGCGATTCCTCACGAATCAGCGCCTTCAACTGCTGCACCAGTCCGATAAACGCCGGGGTATAGGTCATTTCTGGTGTGCGCGGACGCGGCAGCGGCACTGTGATTTCTGCCTTGATGCGTCCGGGCCGCGCCGTCATCACATAAATCTTGTCCGACAGGAAAATCGATTCCTCGATGTCATGCGTCACGAATAGCACCGAGATGCGGAACTGCTGCCACATATTGGTGAGAATCTCCTGCATGACCACGCGGGTCTGCGCATCCAGCGCCCCGAATGGTTCGTCCATCAGCAGAACCTGCGGGCTGGTCGCCAGCGCGCGGACGATGCCCACGCGCTGTTTCATTCCCCCAGAAAGCTGATCCGGGTAATGGTTTTCGAACGCCAACAGTCCGGCCAGTCCGAGCAGCGTACGCGCCTGCTGCTGGCGCTGCGTCGCTGCCACACCTCTCATTTTCAGGCCGAACTCGACATTTTTGCGCACCGACATCCATGGAAAGAGCGAGTACTGCTGGAACACCACGCCACGGTCCGATCCCGGCCCCTTGACCGCCGCGCCGTCCACCAGTGCGGTGCCGGAGGTCGGCCGGACAAAGCCGGCGACGATGTTGAGCAGCGTCGACTTGCCGCAGCCCGAGGGGCCGATCAGCGAGACAAATTCCCCGGGTTTGACGTCCATGCTCACCGAACTGACCGCCTCGACGGTATTGCCCCCGGCGTTGAACACCACGCCCAGATCCTTGATGTCGATGTCCCCTCTGGAGTGTTCGCTCATTTTTTCTCCGCACTGGCATAGGTTGACCAGGGCATCAGCAACCTGCCGGTGATCTGGATGGCACCGCTGCACACCAGACCGAGCACGCCGATGGTGATCATGCCCAGGCCGATTTCCGAATAGCTGATCAGGGAATAAGCTTCCCAGGTGAAATAACCGACGCCGAACTGGCCGGAAATCATTTCAGCCGCAATCAATGAAACCCAGGCCACGCCCATGCCGACCGAGAACCCCGTGAAGATGTGCGGCATCGCGCCGGGCAAGATCACGTTGGCGAACAGCCTGAACTCGTTGGCGCCAAGGGAACGCGCGGCACGGATCAGCACCGGGTCTATGGAATGCACGCCGTGGATCGTATTGATCAGGATCGGAAAGAATGAGCCAAGGAAGGTGATGAACACGATGCTGACCTCGTTCGTCGGCCACAGCATGATGGCCATCGGCACCCAGGCAATCGCCGGAATCGGCCGCAACACCTCGCAGATCGGGAACAGCAGGTCGCGGATGACACGATAACGGCCGATCAGCAACCCCAAAAACGAGCCCAGCAGCACCGCGATGGAAAATCCGATCAGTATGCGGCGCACGCTGATACCGATATTCATCAGGAATTTCCCTGACTTGTTGACCTCCACCACCTTTTGCAGCACTTCCGCCGGCGTCGGCACATTGGTGAAGCGGATATAGAACTCCAGCTTGTAACGCGTGCCGATGTACCAGATGCCGAGCAGGATGGCGATGGAGACTACCCAGAGCAGCATGCTGACACCATTGCTGCGCAGCCACAGCAGAGCCGGATTCCGGGCAACCGGCGGCTGCATCACCGGCGGCGGCTTGATCACCGTCGCCACTGGTGCCGGACCATCGGCTTCACGGTCTTCAGTCACCGGATCGTCCTTCTTGCGCAGTGCCTGCACGGTGCTCATCGCCCGGCTCCCGGTTACCGTTTATTTGCCGATGGTCGCCGCAGCCAGTGCTTCGGCATACGTCGCCAGTTTGCCGCTGCCCTTGGCGACATGCGCCTCGGCATCCTTTTTCAGCAGGAACGGCACGATCTGCGGCTTTTTCGGATCAGTCGCATTCACTGCGTAAAACGCCTTGTCCGCGAACATCTTGATGCCCAATGACTTGTCGAAGACGTAGGCCACGTTGATTTTCTTGCCTTCGCTTTCGTACTTCTTGACACCGGCCAGGGTGCACAGGGCCGAACTGAAGGGCACGATGTCGCCACCGGTCACCCATATCTCGCCGGCTTCACGCGGCTGCTTGATTACTACATTGCACAGGACATCCTTGCCGCTGATCTCGTAGCCGGCGAAAGACGCCTTCTGCTTGTCGTAATCGAGCTTGAGTTCCTTGAAGGCCAGCTTCAGGTAACTTTCATTGACCCAGGCGTTGGCGTCGAACTCCTTGACCCGGCCCATTTTCTGCAACACGCCGTGCACCACGCCCAGGGTTTCCACCCATTTCGGTTTGATCGTCGGATCAAGCGTATGCACGCCGCTGGGTCCGAGGAATACGTAGGCGACTTCCTTCTCGATCTTGGTCCATTCCTCGACCTTCTCCATCGCCAACTTCGGATTCTTGCGCACCCAGTCATTGGCCTCCATCAGCGCCTTGATGTAAGCCACTACGATTTCCGGATATTTCTCGCCGAAATCCTTGCGGATCACCACACCATGAAAAGTCGGGATCTTGGTTTCGGCACCGTCAAAAATCTTGCGCGCAAAGCCACGGAACGGCAGCAGTTCCGCGAAGGGTACAAAATCGCCATGACCGTCGATGCGTTTTTCCTGCAGATTGGTGGTGCCGACCTCGGGCGACTGGCTCGCCAGGCTCCAGAAGCTCTCCGGCCAGCCCCGTGCCTGCATCGCCTGCAGCATCATGCCGTGCGCTGCCGAACCGAAGGGCACCGAAACCAGTTTGCCCTTTAAATCCGACAATTCGTAGTACGGCGAATCCTTGTGCACCACCACGCCATTGCCGGCACCAAACTGGTTATAGGCGATGAGCGCGATCAACTGGGTTTCGTTCTTGGTGGCCTGCCCCGTAGCACCGGCCACCAATAAGGGATAATCACCCATCATGCCGATATGTATCTTGTCCGCCATCAGACCGTTGGTGATGGGCGGCCCGGATGTCGCGTTCTGCCAGTCGAACTCGTACTTCACGCCGGCGTACTTGCCGGTTTTCGGCAAATATTTTTCGAGCAGTTTGAGTTCCTTGATGACGATGCCACCGGTCACCGTGTTGGTTGTTGTGTTCTGGGTGCCAATGCCGATCTTGATCACGTTCTGGGCATGACTCAGCCCGGCAACCAGACACAGTGCGGGCAGCACATTACGCAGCACCCGCACGATTTGCTTTGCCCCAACTGCCGTACCCACAATCGTGATATTCATGGCGACTCCCTGAAAATTTGATTAAAAACAATGAGTTAAGAAAAACCGGGCAAATTCTCCTGCAGTAACGCTGTTTTTGGATTCACGGTGCGCCCGCTCAGGCCTCCTTCAGTTCGGCGAATTTTTCACTGACCGTCGCCCAGACTTCGGCTGTTGGCAGCGGATCCGTTTTGTCGGTCACCACCGGCCACACGGCCGAGTAACGTGCATTGAGTTCAATGAAATGTTCCTGTCCCTGCGGCACTTCAGAGACCTCGCAAATCGCCTCCACCGGGCATTCGTCAACACACAGCGTGCAGTCAATGCAGCCTTCGGGATCAATCACCATGAAATTCGGGCCCTGATGAAAACAGTCCACCGGGCAGACCTCGACACAGTCGGTGTAGCGGCAGTTGACGCAGGGTTCAGTGACGATATAAGTCATGTCAGGTTCTCAGCGCGCCGCCGGGTTATGGACCTGGATCTGCTTCAGCGCGAGCTGGGTCAGTTTGCGCACATCGGGGTCAGGATCCTTTAACGCCGTTTCCAGCGCCGCGATCGCCCGCAGGTCGCCGATTTCGCCGAGTGCAATCACCGCTTCCTTGCGCAAATTGCTGATTTCGTGGGTCAGCGCCTCGCTCAACACTTCAAGCGCAGCCACCGTCTTCAAGCGCCCGAGGCTGCGCGCGGCACGCACCCTGACCTGCCAGTAACGATCGGCCATCACGGCAATCAGGTGATCCACCGCGCCCGAAAGCTTCAGTTTGCCCAAGGTTCCGGCCGCCTCTTCGCGCACCTGCCATGAGGTATCGCTCAAGGCATGCGTCAGGGCCGGCAGTACTTCGACATCCGTTGCAAAACCCAGTGCGCCAACAGCAATGCGTCGCACTTCCGGATCAGGATCATTCATCGCCACGCGCGTCAATGGCCCCAGCGATCCGGGATGTTTCAGGTAGCCCAGCACACCGGTGGCCTCCCGGCGCACCTGCGGCGACGGATGATCGAGTCCTGTCAGTGCAGGTGCCAGACTGCCGGCCACCCGCAACGGCCGCAGCGCCCGGAACACGGCAGCCAGCACAAACGGATCGGTGCCGTGGATGGCCTGCAACAGCAATTCGCCATTGCTGCTGTCCTTCAACTCGGACAGGGTATCGGCTGCAGCGCGACGCGTTTCTTCCGCGGGGTCGTGCAGCAAAGCGAGTAAGGCGGTCACGGCTTCCGGCTCATCGAAGCCTTCGACCGCCTTCGCCGCCTCGGCGCGCACCTGCGGATCAGCATCCGCCAGCGCCTTCAGCAGCAGCGGCAGAATGTCGTCTTCGTCGCTGTACGGCAGTTCCATCACCGCGATGCGCCGCACTTCGGCATCGGCATTGGCGAGACGGGCAGCCAAGTCGCCCGGCATCGAGTCAGCAGCTTGTATCGAAGTCATTGATCGCTCCCCGGTCAGCGCAGCAGGTAGGGAATGGCGACATGCACCGCGCCGGTCGGGCAGTCCTTCTCGCAGGGCATGCAGTACCAGCACTCGTCATATTTCATGTACGCCTTGCCTTTCAGCATGTCGATCGCCAGCACGTCGAGCGGACAGACGTCGACACACACCGTGCAGCCTTTGTGCGCGATGCACTTTTCCTCATCGACGGTGACCGGGACACTGGTGCGATGCGCGGCATAAGTCATTGCTGTTCCTCTCAGACGTTGACCGCTTCTTTGACGACGCGCAGCCGCTGGTAGGCGGTTTTTTCCTCGTCATCGAGCGGCAGGATGTAAGGCTCGACCGGCCGCTTGATGCTTTCCATGCGACCGTCGGCGGATTTGCGCAGGTGGCAATGGGTGAACCATTCCTCGTCATTGCGCTCCGGGAAATCGGCCCGGTAGTGATACAGCCCCCACCGGCTTTCAGTGCGGAACAAGGACGCATGCGCCGCCATGTTGGCGCAGTCGTGGATGTGCTGGACTTCCATCGCGCGCATCAGCTCGTGCGGATTGGCGGCGTTGAGCTGGCCGATGTCTTCGCCGATTTCAGCGAAGCGCTCCAGACCGAGCTCCATCTTGCGCGTGACCTTGGGCGGCTGCAGGTAATCGTTGACCATGCGCCGCAGCTTGTATTCGAGCTGAGCGGGCGGGATGCCGTCGCTGCAGGCCAGGGGGGCCATGATCCGCGCACGCTCCACGGCAATCTGCGTCTCGTCCACTTCGGCGGGCATGGTGTCGGCGCAGTACTGCGCGGCGTTTTCGCCGGCAAACCAGCCGTAGGTGAACGCGCCCAGCATGTAGTTGTGCGGCACACTGGCCATGTCGCCGGCCGCATACAGACCTGGCACCGTGGTCTCGGCCTTTTCATTGACCCAGACGCCGGATGCGCTGTGGCCGCTGCAGAAGCCGATTTCGGAAATGTGCATTTCGATCATCTTGCTGCGGTAATTGGTGCCCCGGCCGTCATGGAAACGGCCGCGGCTGGGACGCTCGTTGGTGTGCAGAATGACTTCGATGTTGGCGATGGTTTCCTCGGCAAGATGATCGAGCTTGAGGAATACCGGTCCCTTGCCGCTCTGCAGTTCGTTGTAGAACTCCCACATCATCTGGCCACTCCAGTAATCGCACTCGATGAAGCGTTCGCCATGGGAATTGGCGGTGTAACCGCCGAACGGTCCGGTGACATAGGCACAGGCCGGGCCGTTGTAATCCTTGATCAGCGGATTGATCTGGAAACATTCAAGGTTCGCCAGCTCCGCGCCGGCGTGATAGGCCATCGCATAACCGTCCCCGGCATTGGTCGGGTTCTCGTAGGTGCCGAACAGGTAGCCGGATGACGGCAGGCCGATGCGGCCGGCAGCCCCGCAACACAGAATCACCGCGCGGGCGCGGATCACCACGAATTGCCCGGTGCGGCAGTCAAAACCCATCAGCCCCGCGGCCCGCCCCTGCTTGTCAGTGATGATGCGGGTGCCGATGACGCGGTTGATGACCTCGACGCGGGTACGCTTCAGTTGCCGGTAGAGAGTCTTTTTCATGTGATGCCCTTCAGGCATCGGCAGCACATAGGTGCCGAGGTGATGCACCTTGCGCATCGCGTAATCGCCGGTCTCGTCCTTTTCGAACTTGACGCCCCAGCGGTCGAGCTCTTCTATGGTGCGAAAGCTGTTGGTGGCATAGGCATAGACGGTTTTCTGGTTGACGATGCCGTCATTGGCAATGGTGATTTCCTTGGTGTACTGCTCCGGCGTCGCATGGCCGGGGATGACCGCGTTGTTGAGGCCGTCCATGCCCATTGAAATCGCACCGCTGCGTTTGACGTTGGCTTTTTCCAGCAGCATCACCCGCAGCTTGGGATTTTTTTCCTTCGCCTTGACCGCCGCCATCGGACCCGCGGTGCCGCCGCCGACCACCAGCACGTCGGTTTCCATCATGATCGGTTCGGGTATGCTCAAAATGCTCTCCGGTTTGTTGCAGTCATGCCGGGCGGCTCCCACGATTTCAGGCCCGCCGGACCGTTGTTTGCTGAACCAGATAGAGCAACCGCCATGCCACGATACAAGCCGTCACCCATGCAGTCTCCGGACGGGGTGTGGTCATCGCGAACAGGTCAACTTGTATTAAGGAGAACGCGCCACGGGAGTGCGCTGAGGGTGCTTTCGCACCGGCATGGCGCGGACGTTCAGCCGGGTCGTCGGTGCAATTCGACTTTGTATTGGTACGAATCGCCGCGGCAGTAGAGATGTTCGTAATCGACGGGGCGGTCAAAAGCGCTGTAAGTGAGCCGCGCCAGATGCAGCACCGGTTCGCCCGCCTTCACCGCGAGGTCTCCCGCAATTTCGTCCGGGCAGGGTTGCGCTTCTATCCACAGCCGCGAACGTCCGAGCCGGATGCCGCGGGTTTCCAGCAGCGGAAAAATATCCTGATTCAGGTCCTGGTCGCGCAGCCGGTCGCCGATATCGGGTGGGAAATAACTCAGATCCACCGACACCGGGCGGGCATTGAGACAGCGGATTCGCTTGACCTCAAACACACCGTCACCGCGTTTCAGGTTCAGCGCCGCGGCAATTTCGCGGGAAGCCGCAGCATTACGAATGGAGCGCAACTGTGAGCTGGCAACAAACGGCTTGCCCTGCATCGCCTCGTGAAACCCGAGCAATGCACTCAAGTTGCAGGTCGCATGCGGCGCACTGACAAAACTGCCCTTGCCCTGCTGGCTGTAGACCAGTCCTTCCGCGGCCAGATCTTTTAATCCCTGCCGCACGGTGACGCGACTGACTCCGAAGGACTGCATCAGACAGGCCTCGCTGGGCAGCCGAGCATGCGGCGCCAGGGTGCCGGACAATATCCGCTCGCGCAGGCTGTTGCAGACCTGCTCATGCAAGGGCACGCGGCGCCCCGTCGCCAACGCGGTTTGCTCGGTGAAATTCGCGGTCAGGTCTGCCTGGTTCAAGGTGGGTGGACGCTACTCAGAGTCACGACATGTCCTAATAACCCGCACAAGCCGTGCCAAGACAGCATCAACCGGACACATACAAAATATCAATAAAAACAATTACTTATATTATTCCATCAGAAACGGGGCTCCCGGCCACTGCACTTGAACAGTGCGCGCATCCCGGACCCGCACAGCAAAGGGCCGGCGACACCGGCCTGTTCAGCCCGTCGCGCGTTCGGCCGCGGTAATGACGTTGGCAATGACCATGGCCACCGTCATCGGGCCGACGCCGCCCGGCACCGGGGTGATCCAGCCGGCGCGTTCACGAACAGATTCGAAATCCACGTCGCCGCATAGTTTGCCGTCGGCCGTCCGATTGATGCCGACATCGACCACGGCCGCCCCCGGCTTGACCATGTCGGCAGTCACCATGCGCGGCCTGCCGATGGCGCAGACGAGGATGTCGGCCTGGCGCGTGATCGCCGCAAGGTCGGTGGTGCGCGAATGGCAGATGGTCACTGTCGCATTGCGCTCCAGCAGCATCAGCGCCGCCGGTTTACCGACAATGCTGCTGCGGCCGATCACCACCGCATGGCGGCCGGCGATGGGCACGCCGGAACGCTCCAGCATCAGCATGCTGCCGGAAGGCGTGCACGGTGCGAGGCTGGCATGGCCGTCAAGCAACGCGCCCAGACTGCGCCAGGTAAAACCATCGACATCCTTGGCCAGCGCAATCCGCTGCAGCACGCTGACCGCATTGATGTGCGCTGGCAAGGGCAGTTGCACCAGGATGCCGTGCACCTGCGGATCGCGGTTCAGCGCCTCGACTTTCTGCAACAGCTCCGCTTCCGTCGTAGTCACCGGCAACCGCGTATCAAAGGTGATTACACCGGCTTCGCGACAGGCGCGTTCCTTGCTGCGCACATACACAGCCGAGGCCTGGTCGTCGCCGACCAGCACCACGGCCAGACCCGGCGGCCGCCCCTGTTGCGCCAGCCGGTCGGCCCGCAATTTCTGTTCCGCCAGGACCTGCTTCGCCATGGCGGCGCCGTCGATGATGATTGCGCTCATCGCATTCCATTCACAATACGTTAATCTGAAAACGGCGCTGAAAACGGCGCTGAAAACAGCGCTGAAAACAGCAAAATTCTCCCGGCTATTTTGCCGGCGGCACCGCAGCAGCACCGGCAGGGGTATCCAGCACCTGGAAAAAAATCTCGTCGCGCCTGATCATGCCCAGTTCGTTGCGCGCCCGCTCCTCGACCGCCTCCAGCCCCTGTTTCAGGTCGCGGACCTCTGCATCCAGCGCAGCGTTGCGCGCTTGCAGGCCACTGTTGGTGGCGCGTTGCGCCTCGATCTTGCGCTCCATTTCCCACACCCGCAGCAGCCCGCCCTTGCCCAGCCACAGGGGGTACTGGATCAGCAGGATCAGTCCGGCGAGCGCAATGGCCAGCAGCCGCATGGCATCAAGCCGCGCGACCGGCCCGCGGGGACGACTCAGCGCAGTTGGTAGAACGCGCCACGTCCGGGATAACTCGCCGTATCACCGAGGTCTTCCTCGATACGCAGCAACTGGTTGTATTTGGCCAGCCGGTCTGTCCGCGACAGCGAACCGGTCTTGATCTGCATCGCATTGGTCGCAACCGCGATGTCGGCGATGGTCGTGTCTTCGGTTTCGCCGGATCGGTGCGAAATCACCGCGGTGTAACGCGCGCGTTTCGCCATTTCGATCGCCGCCAGGGTTTCGGTCAGCGTGCCGATCTGGTTGACCTTGATCAGGATCGAGTTGGCAATGCCCTGCTCGATGCCGCGTTTCAGGTACCGGGTGTTCGTCACGAACAGGTCGTCGCCCACCAGCTGCACACGGTTGCCCAGCTTGTCGGTCAGCACCTTCCAACCGTCCCAGTCGTTTTCCGCCATGCCGTCTTCGATGCTGACGATGGGGTATTTATCAACCCAGGCCGCCAGGTAGTCGGCGAATTCCGGCGCCTTCAGTGTCAGTCCTTCGGAGCGCAGCGTGTATTCTCCATCCTCGAAAAACCCGGAGCTTGCGCAGTCCAGTGCCAGCGCGACGTCTTCACCGGGACGATAACCCGCGGCCTCGATGGCTTCGAGGATGATCTGGATCGCCGCTTCGTGTTTGGGCAGACGTGGCGCAAAACCACCCTCGTCGCCGACCGCCGTTGCCAGACCGCGGTCGGTCAGCAGTTTGCGCAGCACCTGGAACACTTCGGCACCGCAGCGCAAGGCCTCGCGGAAACTGGTCATGCCCACCGGCACGATCATGAATTCCTGCATGTCCAGGCCGTTGTCGGCATGCGCGCCACCGTTGATCACGTTCATCATCGGCACCGGCATCGCCATCGGTCCCGCGCCGCCAAGATAACGGTGCAGCGGCAGACCTGACTCCTCGGCGGCAGCTCGCGCAATCGCCATCGACACCGCCAGCATCGCGTTGGCACCGAGCCGGGATTTGTTCTCGGTCCCGTCAAGATCCAGCAGTGTGCGGTCGACAAAGGACTGTTCGGTGGCATCGACGCCGATCACCGCCTCGCAAATCTCGGTGTTCACATGCTCGACGGCCTTGAGCACGCCTTTGCCGCCGTAACGTTTTTTGTCACCGTCGCGCAATTCGATGGCTTCGCGGCTGCCGGTCGATGCCCCGGAAGGCACTGCAGCCCGCCCCAATATGCCCGACTCCAGCAACACGTCCGCTTCCACGGTCGGATTGCCGCGCGAATCGAGAATTTCCCTGCCGATCACATCAACAATTGCGCTCATTGCCGGTTCCTGGATGGTTCAGTCTGGTTATTATGGTTATACAGCTGATGATTATTACAACTGGTTTTCTGCGAAGCCGCTGCGTTTGACCAGTGCATCGAGCTCGGTAAGCGTTTTCAGCAAGGCTTTCATGTGTTTAAGCGGCCAGGCATTGGGGCCGTCAGACAGCGCCTTCTCCGGCTGCGGATGGGTTTCCATGAACAACCCGGAAATACCGCTGGCGACTGCCGCACGCGCCAGCACCGGCACGAACTCGCGCTGACCGCCGCTGGTGGTGCCTTGCCCGCCCGGCAGTTGCACCGAATGCGTGGCGTCAAACACAACAGGGCAGCCCGTGTTGCGCATGATCATCAGCGAACGCATGTCGGATACCAGGTTGTTGTAGCCGAAGGACACGCCGCGCTCGCAGACCATGATGTTGTCGGCGCCACTCGCAGCCCGGGCCTTGTCGACGACATTGACCATGTCGCCGGGCGCGAGGAACTGGCCCTTCTTGATATTGACCGGCTTGCCGGCAGATGCGACAGCGGTGATGAAGTCGGTCTGCCGGCACAAAAATGCCGGGGTCTGCATCACATCAACTGCAGCGGCAACCTGGGCAATCTCTTCGATCGCATGTACGTCGGTCAGCACCGGCACGCCGATGGTCTTGCCCACATCGGCCAGAATTTCCAGCCCCTTGTCCATGCCCAGTCCACGAAAGGATTTGCTCGAACTGCGATTGGCCTTGTCGTAGGAGGACTTGTAGATGAAGGGAACCACGAGTTCGGCGCAAATACGCTTTAGCTCGCCGGCGGTGTCCATCGCCATGTCCCGCGATTCGACGACACAGGGGCCGGCAATCAGGAAAATGGGCCGGTCCAGCCCGATTTCAAATCCGCAGAGTTTCATTGTCGCAAAGTCTTCATGTCAGGACTGTGGCTCAGCCGGTCGCGCCGGCCGCAACCGGCGACGGCTTGGCGCGGGCCGGCGCACTGCGGTTCTGGTGACGCGAGCGCTCCAGCGCCGCCTCAACGAACGATTTGAACAGCGGATGCCCGCCGCGCGGCGTCGATGTGAACTCCGGATGAAACTGGCAGCCGACGAACCACGGGTGTGCCGGTATTTCGACCATTTCGCACAATTCACCGGTCAGCGACAGGCCGCTGACACTCAGGCCCGCCTCGCGCAGGCGCGGCAGGTAATGGTTGTTGACCTCGTAACGATGGCGGTGGCGTTCGACGATGCGTTCGGCGCCGTAGATATTGCGCACCAGTGATCCGGCTTTCAGCTCGCATTCCTGGCCGCCGAGGCGCATCGTGCCGCCGAGGTCGGACGTGGCATTGCGGCGTTCGACCCGGCCGTCGCGATCCTGCCATTCGGTAATCAGCGCCACCACCGGATGCGGCGTTTCCGCATCGAATTCCGTGCTGTGTGCGCCGGTCAGTCCAGCCAGGTTGCGCGCGTATTCGATCACCGCCAGTTGCATGCCGAGGCAGATGCCCAGGTAAGGCACGCCGTTTTCGCGGGCGAATCGGATCGCGCCGATTTTTCCTTCAACACCGCGCTTGCCGAAACCGCCGGGCACCAGGATTGCATCCATGGCCTCCAGGCTCGCAGTGCCGTTTTTCTCGATGCTCTCGGAGTCAACATAATGAATGCGGATCTTCGAGCCGGTATGGATGCCGGCATGGATCAGGGCTTCCGACAGTGACTTGTAGGATTCAGTCAGGTCGACGTATTTTCCGACCAGTGCAATGCTGACTTCATGCTGCGGATGCTCCAGCGCGGCAACCACCCGCTCCCAGCTCGACAGGTCGGCGGGTTTCGGATTGATGCGCAGTTTTTCACAGACGATGGCGTCAAGATTCTGCGCATGCAGCATGCCCGGGATTTTGTAAATGCTGTCGGTATCGACTGCGGAAATCACCGCTTCAACAATGACATTGGTGAACAAGGCGATCTTGCGGCGCTCACCGTCCGGCAGCGGCCGATCAGCGCGGCACAACAGCACATCGGGCTGGATACCGATTTCGCGCAGCTCCTTGACCGAGTGCTGGGTCGGCTTGGTCTTGATTTCGCCCGCCGAGGCGATGTACGGCACCAGCGTCAGGTGGATATAGCAGACGTTGTCGCGACCGACCTCAATGCCCATCTGGCGGATCGCCTCGAGGAACGGCAGCGACTCGATGTCGCCCACGGTGCCGCCGACCTCGACCAGCGCGATCTCGGCCTCGCCTGCTCCGCGCCGGATGTACTGTTTGATTTCGTCGGTGATGTGGGGAATGACCTGCACCGTGCCGCCAAGGTAGTCGCCACGGCGCTCCTTCTTGATCACGCTTTCGTAAATCTGGCCGGTGGTGAAGTTGTTGCGCTTGCCCATGCGGGCATCGATGAAGCGCTCGTAATGGCCCAGGTCGAGGTCGGTCTCGGCACCGTCTTCAGTGACAAACACTTCGCCGTGCTGGAAGGGGCTCATGGTGCCGGGGTCCACATTGATATAGGGATCCAGCTTGAGCATCGAGACTTTGATACCGCGCGATTCGAGAATCGCGGCGAGGGAGGCGGCAGCGATACCTTTGCCCAGGGAAGAAACAACACCACCAGTGACAAAGATGTATTTGGTCATTTCATTTTAGGCCAACACTCAGGTAAGCCAACATCCGTTCATTTTATCGCAATTCCCGGCACCGTCCAAACAACAGCACATCAGGCCGGCTTGCCACCGCGCGCCAGATACAGCCAGGTCTCGACCACGGTGTCGGGGTTCAGTGACAGGCTCTCGATGCCCTCCTTGACCAGCCATTCCGCCAGATCCGGATGGTCTGACGGCCCCTGCCCGCAGATGCCCACGTACTTGTTGGCCTTGCGGCAGGCGACGATCGCCAGATGCAGCATGTGTTTGACCGCGGGATCGCGCTCGTCGAAGGCGTCGGCAATCAGCCCGGAGTCACGATCCAGCGCCAGTGTCATCTGGGTCATGTCGTTGGAACCGATCGAAAAGCCGTCGAAATGTTCGAGGAACTGATCAGCGAGGATCGCGTTCGACGGAATTTCGCACATCATGATGATGCGCAGGCCGTTTTTGCCGCGCTCCAGGCCGTTATCAGCCAGCAGCTTGAGCACTTTTTTGGCTTCGTCGACGGTGCGGATGAACGGCACCATGAGCTCGATATTGGTCAACCCCATCTCATCGCGGACTTTTGTCATTGCCCGGCACTCGAGTTCAAAACAATCCTGGAACACCGGTGAAATGTAGCGCGAGGCACCGCGGAACCCGAGCATCGGGTTTTCTTCATGCGGCTCATAACGCGAACCGCCGGTCAGGCTGGAATATTCATTCGATTTGAAATCCGACAGGCGCACGATCACCGGTTTCGGCCAGAATGCCGCACCCAGCGTGGAGACGCCCTCGACCAGTTTCTCGACGTAGAAATCCACCGGGGTGGCATACCCCGCGCTGTGCTCCTCAACCGCGAGTTTCAGGTCAGCGCTCAGGTCCGGATACGCCAATACCGCCTTGGGATGCACGCCGATCATGCGCGCGATGATGAATTCCAGCCTTGCCAGACCGACGCCCTCGTTGGGCAGGCGCTGGAACTCGAACGCCAATTCGGGATTGCCGACGTTCATGGTGATTTTCACCGGTGACTTCGGCATGCTCGACAAAGCGAGGTCGATGATTTCGGTCTGCAACTCGCCGCGGTAGACGAACCCGGTATCACCTTCAGCGCAGGATACCGTGACCGCCTTGCCGTCCTTCAATACCTGGGTGGCATCGCCACAACCCACCACCGCCGGGATGCCCAGTTCGCGGGCAATGATTGCCGCATGGCAGGTGCGGCCACCGCGGTTGGTGACGATGGCCGCGGCGCGCTTCATCACTGGCTCCCAGTCCGGATCGGTCATGTCAGTCACCAGCACATCGCCGGGCTTGACGCTGTCCATCTCAGTCGCGCTCTTGATCAGGCGCACCGGGCCGCTGCCAATGCGCTGCCCGATGGCCCGCCCCGTCGCCAGCACTTCGGAACGCTCCTTCAGCCGGTAACGGCGCAAGGTGTCGACTTTTTCACTGGCTTTCACCGTTTCCGGCCGCGCCTGCAGGATGTACAGTTTGCCGTCGTTGCCGTCCTTGCCCCACTCAATGTCCATCGGCCGTTTGTAATGCGCCTCGATGACCATCGCGTATCGGGCCAGTTCATTGACCTCGGCATCGCTGATCGAAAACTGCCGCCGTTCGGCTTCCGGCACTTCAATGGTCTGCACCGATTTGCCGGCCGAACGGTTATCGGTAAACACCATGCGCAGGGCTTTGGAACCCAGGCCGCGGCGCAGGATGGCGCTTTTGCCTTCCTTCAGGCCGCGCTTGTAGACGTAAAACTCGTCGGGATTGACCTGCCCCTGCACCACGGTTTCACCGAGGCCGTAGGCCGAAGTGATGAACACCACCTGGTCAAAACCGGATTCGGTATCCAGCGTGAACATCACGCCGGCGGACCCCTTGTCACTGCGCACCATGCGCTGCACTGCCGCGGACAACGCGACTTCGTCGTGGGTAAAACCCTTGTGCACACGATAGGAAATGGCACGGTCGTTGTAGAGCGACGCGAACACCTGGCGAATGGCATCCAGCAGGTTATCGAGGCCCTGCACATTGAGGTAAGTCTCCTGCTGGCCGGCGAACGATGCGTCAGGCAGATCCTCCGCGGTCGCCGAGGAACGCACGGCAAAGGAAACCTCGGGACCGGAATCCTTGACCAGGCGCGCATAGGCGGTTTCGATGGCCTTGCGGAATTCCGCACTGAGGGTCTGGGCAACGATCCAGCCGCGGATCTCGCGACCGGCGGCGGTCAGCGCATTGACGTCATCGGCATTGAGTCCGGACAGGCGGGCCGATATTTTTTCAGCCAGGCCGTTTTGCGCCAGAAACAGACGATAAGCGTCAGAAGTTGTGGCAAAACCGCCAGGAACCCGCACACCGGCACCAGACAGTTGACTGATCATTTCACCGAGAGAAGCGTTCTTGCCGCCAACACGTCCCACATCATCCATGCGCAGCGCGCCGAGTTCAACCACCAGTTCCTTGCCGCTCATGCCGATTCCCTTGAATGTAAGGCGCTTGATTGTAAGCCGCGTCAAAAGCGGATATTTTACCGAATCCCCACACCGGTTCCGAGCATGAACACCTCCCGCACTGCTTTTTTTGTCTCCGATCGCACCGGCATCACCGCGGAAGTGCTCGGCCACAGCCTGCTCACCCAGTTCGACGGCGTCCGTTTGAAGGAAATCACCGTACCATTCATTGATTCCGCCGAAAAAGCCCGGGCCTTTGTCCGGCAAATCAACGATACCGGCACTGCGGACGGCGTCCGACCCATTGTGATCAGCACGCTGGTCAACACCGAGATTGCCGGCATCGTCGCCACCGCGAAAGCCTTATTCCTTGATTCCTTTGAGATTTTTATCGCTGCGCTGGAGCGGGAACTGGGCGTCAAGGCCTCTCACGCCATTGGTCGCTCCCACAATACTGATGATTTTGTCAACTATCACCACCGCATGGAAGCGGTGAACTATGCGCTGTCCCATGACGACGGTGTATCCAAACGCGAGCTGACCGAGGCCGACATCATACTGATCGGGGTTTCACGCAGCGGTAAAACACCGACCTGCCTGTACCTGGCGATGCAATTCGGCATCCGTGCCGCCAACTATCCGCTGATTCCTGAAGATTTCAGCACCATGCAGTTACCGTCGCAGATCAAATCACTGCGCGGCCGCCTGTATGGACTGACCATCCGCCCCGCCCGCCTGCAGCAGATTCGCAACGAACGACGCCCCGGCAGCAAATACGCCACGCTGACCAATTGCGAATTCGAAGTGCGCGAAGCTGAAGCGTTGATGCGCCAGGAAGGTATTCCCTATCTGGATGCCACCAGCAAATCGGTCGAGGAACTGGCAACCACCATCCTGCAGGAAGCCAAACTGGAGCGGCGGATTTACTGAGCAAGTTGCCGCACGCGTTCGAACAGACAAACGGCTGCAGCAGCGCCAACGTTCAGCGATTCCGCACGACCCGGCATCGGAATATGCACGGTTTCATGCGCCAGCGCGGCCAGTGCCGGCGACAGGCCCGCACCCTCATTGCCGAACAGCAGCGCCACATCCCCGGTCAGATCGACTTTAAACACCGGCTTGCCCTGCCCCATGCCAGTGGCAATGATGCGTCCGGCGTAACCCTGTGCCAGCACCCGCAGATCCACGCCTTCGATCACGCGCAGCGCAAAATGTGCGCCCATGCCGGCGCGCAGCACCCGCGGCGACCAGGCATGTACTGAATGCCGCGACAGGCAAACGGTGGCAATGCCGGCCGCCGCCGCTGAACGCAGGATTGAACCGACGTTGCCCGGATCCTGGATGTCCTCCAGCCACACGCTGGCACCTTCCAGTGCCTGCGGCGCGGCAACGCGCGGCGTCGGCACCAAGGCGATGATGCCGGTGGGGGTCGCCACCGAAGACAACTGGCGGAACAACGCGTCGGACAATATCAGCGCGTTGTCAATCTTCAGATCAGACAGCAGTTTCGCCACTTCGGCGTTCTCTGAACCGCCGCGGCTGACCACGATTTCATTCGGCGCGCCGACATGCTCCGCGTAGGCCGCGACCAGATGGATGCCGTCGAGCAAGGACAACCCTGCATCGCGACGCTCGCGCGACGACTGCGCCAGCTTCAGCAGCGCGCGAAACCGGGGATTATCCGCCGAGGTGATGATTTTCATCTAGGGCCTGGCGCAGGTGCGGAATCCGGCGAACACATCACGCCGGTCCGGCATGTAAAAATTGCGCCATGTATTGCGGATCAGGCCGGCGCTGGTGGCATGGCAACCGCCGCGCAGCACCTTGTGGTTACCGAACCAGGGCTCGGAATATTCAGCATACGGGTCACGGACAAAACCCGGGTAGGACTGAAACCAGTCGGCCGTCCATTCCCAGACATTGCCGACCATCTGCCGCAGGCCCCAGGCGCTGTCCCCGGCCGCGAAAGCGCCCACCGGCGCGCAGCGACCAGTGATGCCGTAAAGATTGGCCATGTCCGCCACAGGCGCATCATCACCCCAGGGATAACGGCGCTTGATCGCCGGCATGCCGGGCACGGTTGCCGCGGCAAATTCCCATTCAGCTTCGGTCGGCAAGCGCCGTCCGGCCCAGCGACACCACGCGCTGGCTTCATGCCAGTTGACGTGGATCACCGGCTCGTCATCCAGCAGAATTTCTTCGCGATCAAAATAGCGCCTCCGCCAGACACCGTTTTCTCGCCGCCAGTACAGCGGCGCCGTAGCACCCTCGCTGCTGCGCCATGCCCAGCCTTCACCATCCCACCAGCGTTGTTCCCGATAACCGCCGGCGTCGACGAATTCGGCGAACTGCGCATTGGTCACCGGCGCGCGCGCCATGCGGAAGGGCTGCACATCCACCGCATGCGCCCACTTTTCATTGTCGAACACAAAATGACCGTCATCCCTTGAACCGAGTTGAAATGGCCCGCCGGCAATTTCCACATCACCCGGGCAAGCGCCGCCAGCCGCAACCGGCTTCGCGGCGGATGGTTCCGGATGCGCCAGCGTCTGCCGCGTATAAGTCAGCGCCTCGGCATGCATCTCTTCATGCAACGCGCAGAGCTGCGCAAAATAGTGCAGGGCCGGATCCCCGGCATCGCGCGCCAGACGCACGTCCACTGCGGCGCGGACAGCAGCCAGATAACACAGCGTGCCGGCCATGTCCGGCAATGGCAGATTCCAGCGTGTGTCATGGGCAACTTTTGCCGAATCGTAGAGCGCGTCCGCCTCCGCCAACAGGCCCCCCGACACAGCGCCGTCCGCTGTGCGGCGCAGGCACCAGTATTCCTGGAACCAGCCCAGATGGCCGATTTCCCACAACGGCGGATTGACGATGGACAGCTTCGGCCCCAGCCATTGTTCAGCCGAAAAACCCTGCACCAGCGCCAGCGTGCGCGCACGCGCGACATCGAGCATGGCGCTCAATGCGGGAACGGTCTGTTGTGCGGCAACATTCATCGGGCTGACAGGTTCGTGAGTTTGTTATATTGGCACCGAAGTGTATCCGGATAAGCCTGCTGATGAAAATTGCCCTGGTCACCCCCGCCGCCGCGAATTCGCGTTACGGCAACCGCAATACCGCCGTGCGCTGGACGCAACTGCTGCGCGAACTCGGACATCAGGTCGGCATCCAGCAGCACTGGGACGGCCGCAGCACGGATCTGCTGCTGGCTTTGCACGCGCGGCGCAGTCATGATTCGATCGCGCGTTTTGCCGAACGTTATCCGCAACGCCCGCTGATTCTCGCCTTGACCGGCACCGACCTCTATCGCGACATCAACAGCGATGCCAATGCCCAGGAATCGCTGGAACTGGCAACACGCATGGTGGTGCTGCAGGACATGGGCCTGCGCGAACTCGCGCCGCGCCTGCGACGCAAGACCCGGGTGATCTACCAGTCGTGCGAGCCCATCCCCCGCCATCTCCCGCTCAAATCCTGCTTTGAAATTGTCATCAGCGGCCACCTGCGCGAGGAAAAAGATCCGTTTTGCGGTGCCGCGGCGCTGGGCCATCTGCCCGCTGCCAGCCGTATCCGCATCACGCATATCGGCGGCGCACGCGATCCGGTCCTGGCTGCCGAAGCCCGGCGCTGGATGAAACTTGAGCCGCGTTATGTCTGGCTCGGCGAACTGGCACGGCCGCAGGCACTCGCCACGCTGGCGCGCGCACGCGCGATGCTGCTCAGTTCACGGATGGAAGGCGGCGCCAATGTCATCAGCGAAGCACTGACTGCGCGGGTGCCGGTGATTGCCTCCAACATTTCCGGGAATGTCGGCATGCTCGGTCGCGGTTACCGCGGTTATTACCCGCTTAGCGACGCACGCGCACTGGCCAAACTACTGGGCAGGATCGAAACAAAACCGGAGTTTCTTGCGACGCTGCGTGCACAGTGCGCAGAACGCCGCAAGCTGATCAGCGTGGCGCAGGAAAAGCGCGGGTTGCGCATACTGCTGGCCGGACTCTGACCCTCCGGATGTATATAAGTATTTGTTTTTATTAATTATTTTATCGCGGCGCGCACCGGTGCAAAACTGCGGCGATGCGCCGGCGTCGGTCCCAGGCGCTGCAGCGCCGCCATATGCAGAGCCGTGCCGTAGCCCTTGTGCCGGTCAAATCCGTAGTCGGGATAGGCTGCGTGCAATTCCAGCATCAGCGCATCACGCGCCACCTTGGCCAGTATTGATGCCGCGGAAATCGCCGGCACCGTGGCATCACCCTGCACGATGGCGCGCGCCGGCATTGAAACCCTGGGCACATGCAGGCCGTCGACCAGAATCATCGCCGGCTGCGGCGTCAGTGCCAGCACGGCACGACGCATCGCCAGCAGGCTCGCCTGCAGGATGTTGATTGCGTCGATTTCCTCAACGCTGGCACTGGCGACCGCCCAGGCCACGGCATGCAATTTGATTTCATCAAACAGCACATCGCGACGTTTGGCGGTGAGTTTTTTGGAGTCGGCCAGACCCTGGATGCGTGGCGGATCATCAAGAATCACCGCAGCAGCAAATACCGGCCCGGCCAGCGGCCCGCGCCCCGCTTCATCGACACCGCAGATCACAGTGCCTGACGCCGCGCTCAACGGGCGCTGCCGCTCAGCGAATTGGTCAAATAAGGCAATATCGCCTCGGCCGCGCGCTCTGCAGCATCACGCCGCAGCTCAACAGCCATTTTCGCAAAACGCTGCTCTATCGCCTTGCGTTTGTCAGCATCACGCAGCAGATCAATGACCGCTGCCGACAACGCTTCCGGCGTCGCGGCATCCTGCAGCAGCTCCGGCACCACGAATTCGCCGGCGAGGATGTTGGGCAGCCCCACCCAGGGCTGGTAACGCCGGCTGTTCATGATCCACCAGCTCAAGCGCGGCATGCGGTAGGTGATCACCATCGCCCGCTGCAGCAGCGCGGCCTCCAGAGTTGCAGTGCCCGAAGCGACCAGCACCACATCGGCCGCGGCCATCGCATCGTGGGCATGGCCGAACAGCAGCTTGATTTCAAGCTCGCCGGTTTGCCGGCGATACAAGGCAGCCTCGAACAGCTCCCGGGTCTCGCGGTTGACCAGCGGCACCAGCAGGCACACACCTTCAATTTCCGCAGCGATTTTTTCCGCTGCAGCAACATAAACATCAGCGAGACTTTCGAGTTCACTGACACGGCTGCCGGGCAACAGCGCAACCACGGGCGCCGACAGCGGAATGCGCAGCCCTGCCCGCGCTTCGGCACGCGACGGCGCAGCAGCCAGCATGTCGGCCAGCGGGTGGCCGACATAACTGACGGGCACCCCCGCCTTCTCGTAAATTGCCGCCTCAAACGGGAACACCGTCAGCATCCGCGACACGGCTTTGCCGATTTTGCGGATGCGCCCGCCGCGCCAGGCCCAGATTGCGGGGCTGACGTAATGCACCGTGGGAATCCCGGCGGCCTTCAGGGCAAACTCCAGGTCCAGATTGAAATCCGGCGCATCAATGCCGATAAACACCGCTGGCCGTTCACGGAGAAAATATTTTTTCAGTTCACGACGAATACCGATGATCTCGCGGTAATGGCGCAGCACTTCGACGTAACCGCGCACCGACAATTTGCTTAGTGGAAACAGGGAATGCACCCCGGCGGCGGTCATCTGCGGACCGCCGATGCCGACAAATCGTATCCCGGGTACACGTGCCCGCAATGCCTGAACCAGCGCCCCGCCCAGCAGATCGCCCGAGGGCTCGCCCGCAACGATGCCGACCAGCGGGCCTCCCGGCTTTATCTCTCGCGGCACGGGACTCAGCGGATGACGCCGCGGCCCGGCGTCGCCAGAAACGCCGCCAGCGGCAGCAATGCCGGCTGCGTGGCGGCCTCGGTCGCAATCTGCGCGACGGCGGCGTCGAATGACAGTCCGGATTTATAGAGCGTCCTGTACGCGCGTTTGATCACGGCTATGGCATCCGCAGAGTAGCCGCGGCGCTTGAGGCCCTCGGCATTGATGCCGTGCGGCTCGGCACTATTGCCCGACGCCATCACATACGGCGGCAGATCCTGCAACAGGATCGTGCCCATCGCAGTGATGCTGTGGGCGCCGATGCGGCAGAACTGGTGGACCACGGTGAATCCGCCGAGGATCGCATGTTCGCCGACATCAACATGCCCGGCGAGCTGGGCATTATTGGCAAAAATCGTGTGATTGCCGACCTGACAGTCATGGGCAAGATGCACATAGGCCATGATCCAGTTGTGATTGCCGACGCGAGTCACGCCGGCATCCTGTGCGGTGCCGCGATTCAATGTGCAGAATTCACGGATGGTGTTGTCATCGCCGATTTCCAGACGGGTCGGCTCCCCGGCGTATTTTTTGTCCTGCGGCTCCTCACCGAGGGAACAGAACTGGAAAATCCTGTTGCGGGCGCCGATCCGGGTGTGTTCTCCGATCACGACATGCGGGCCGATGCGCGTGCCGGCGCCGATTTCGACATCTGCGCCAATGATCGAATACGCACCAATCGCAACATCGGCAGCCAGCCGTGCCTGTGGATCGACAATGGCAGTGGGATGAACGAGTGCAGCCACGTTATGTTTCAGACCGCATTGCCCGGCAGATCGCGCACGGTGCACATCAACTCGGCCTCGGCCACCACCGCATCACCGACCCGGGCTTCGGCGGCGAATTTCCAGATGCCGCGCACATGCCGTGTCAGCGCGACATGAAGATGCAGCGCATCACCGGCAGTAACCGGGCGCTTGAAGCGCGCATTGTCGATGCCGACAAAATAATAAATCGACTGGTCATTGGCCTTGGCGCCCATGGTCACAAACGACAAAATCGCCGCCGCCTGCGCCATCGCCTCAATGATCAGCACACCGGGCATCACCGGGTGGTGCGGAAAATGTCCGTTGAAAAACGGCTCGTTAATGGTGACATTTTTCAGCGCCGTGATGTTTTTCCCGGGCTCGTATGACAGCACCCTGTCTATCAGCAGGAACGGGTAACGATGCGGCAGATAACGCAGGACCTCATTGATGTCCATGCTGCTCATGATTTTCCTTTTTTGCCCAACTTCAGCCGCTGTTCCAGTGCGCGAACCCTCGTCGTCAGTTCGCCGAGATTGCGCAGACTGGCTGCGTTGCGGCGCCAATCGCGATTGCTCTCGAAGGGATAGGCGCCGGTATAGGTTCCCGCTTCAGTAATGGATTTCGTCACCAGCGTATGCGCCGAAATTTCCACGTTGTCGGCGATGGTCAGGTGTCCGGCAATGCCAGAGGCGCCGCCGATCCGGCACAAACGCCCGATACGCGAACTGCCGGCAATGCCGACGCAGGCGGCAATGGCGGTATGCGCGCCAATGCGCACGTTGTGCCCCACCTGGATCTGGTTGTCGAGTTTCACACCGTCCTCGATGACTGTGTCGTCTATGGCGCCGCGGTCAATGGTGGTATTGGCGCCGATTTCAACATCGTCGCCGATCACAACCCGGCCGATCTGCGGCACCTTGAGCCAGCGCCCCTCGTCCATTGCGATACCGAATCCGTCGGCGCCGATGACGGCGCCGGCATGAATGATGGCCCGTTTGCCCACCCTGCAGCCATGGTACACCGTGACATTCGGATACAGCATGCTGTCTTCACCGACCTCGACTCCGGCACCGAGACAACTGCCGGCGCCGATGCTGCAGCCCTTGCCTATTGTCACCCCCTCCTCAATCACTGCGCCGGGACCGATACGCACGCCCGCCCCCAAAACCGCCTGCGGATGAACAATCGCACCCGGGTGGATTCCTGCCGTGCTTGCCGGAACCGGATTGAACAGCGCAGACACGCGGGCAAAATAGGCGTAAGGATTGGCCGCAACGATGCGCGGCATGTCCGGGGGTTCGCGCAACTGGGCGCCAACGATGACCGCACCGGCGCGGGTGGCTTTCAGTTGACCGAGATAACGCTCGTTGGCGAGAAACGCGATGGTATCCGGCGTCGCTTTTTCCAGCGTGGCGACCTGCCTGACGGTGACGCTGGCGTCGCCGATCAAATCGCCGCCCAGTTGGCCGACGATTTCCCCCAGGCTCAGTGACGGTGGCAGTTGATTCTCCATCGCGCAAACAAAAGTGTGTCCGGATAACGGCACCGCGGAGCCATGCCGCACACCGCTACTTGCCTTCGGCCAGAGCCTTCAGCACCTTTTCGGTGATATCAATCTTGGGATTGCGATACACCGCTTCCTGGAAAATGATGTCGTATTTCTCCGCTTCCGCAATCTGCCGGATGACGCGGTTGGCCCGTTCGAACAGGGCGCCCAGTTCCTGATTACGACGCAGATTCAAATCCTCGCGATATTCACGCTGCATGCGCTGGAAATCCAGGTTCAGTCGTCCCAGTTCCTGTTCCTTGCTGCGACGGTCGGCTTCGCCCAATGTCAGCGCGTCCTTTTCCAGCTGCCCCTGCAGCGTCTTGATCTGCGCTTCCCGCCGCTGCAATTCCTGCGCGCGTGGTGCGAATTCCTTTTCCAGCTGCTTGCTGGCCCGCTCAGCAGGCGCACTTTCCTTGTTGATGCGCTCGGCGTCGATAAATCCGATTTTCAGCTCGGCCGCAACAGCTGAGGCGCTGCCGCAGGCCATGGCCACCATCGCCAATACCCCAAACAATATTTTCAACTTGCTCTCCTTGAATCTCCGTGCGGTGCCGTGAAGGGGCGCATCCCTGCCCGCCAATCCCATCAAAACGCACCGCCAAACGTAAACTGAAACGCCTGCTTCCGGTCACCGGTGTCGGCGTTCAGCGGTGTCGCCAGGCTGATTTTCAACGGACCGAACGGCGAAGACCAGAACAGACCCAAGCCGGTGGAATACCGGAACGCATCCATATCGTACTTGTCAGCGATCATGCCTGCATCAAAAAACGCACTCAGACGGACCGACCGGTCGTTCTGCAGTCCGGGGAACGGAAACAGGAATTCCGTATTCCCCAACAGCCGGTGGCTACCGCCCCGCGCATCGCCATTGGAATCTTTCGGCCCGATGCTGGCAGACCGATAACCACGAACGGAGTTTACACCGCCCGCGTAAAAATTCTTGAAAAACGGCAATGGCTTGTCTTTTGATCCGTCACCATAACCGACCTCGCCATTGAGCATCAGGGTGTAATCGCGGGTCAGCGGGAAATAGCGCTGATACTGGTAGTTGGTCTTCAGGTATTCGAGCGAACCGCCGGGCAGCCCGATCTCGCCGAAAGCACGCTGCAAGGTGCCCTTGGTCGGATAAATCAGGCTGTCGCGTCCGTCGCGCACCCATCCCGCGGTGCCGACAATGGCGTCATTTTCATTGCCGAATGTGCTCACATAGTCCGTATAAATCAGGGGGCTGTCGGCAAAGGTGGTGATTTCGGTGTTTTCGTAGGCAAGACCGTAGGTGATCGTATCCCGTTCCGTGACTGGAACGCCGAAACGGACACCCCCGCCCAGCGTCTTGGTAATATACCGGCCGACGTTGCCGCGGGTACCGTCGATCTCCCGCGAATACACGTCAAAACCCTGACTGACGCCGTCCACCGTAAAGTACGGATTGGTGTACGAAAGCGCATAGGTCGTGTTGATCCTGCTCGTATTCACCTGGATCGCGACAAATTTGCCTGAGCCGAAAATGTTCTGCTGGGCAATCGAGCCCGACAGCGTCACCCCTTCGCCGCTGCCGAAGCCGGCGCCCAGCAGGATGTTGCCCGTCGGCCTCTCCACCACCGATAAATTGACATCGACCTGGTCAGTGGTGCCGGTTACCGAAGGCGTCTCCACATTGACCTCGGTGAAATAACCCAGCTTGTCGACGCGGCTGCGCGAAAGATTGATCTTTTCCCCGGAATACCAGCCGCCCTCAAGCTGTCGCAATTCGCGACGGATCACTTCGTCACGCGTGCGGTTGTTGCCCTGGACATTGATGCGACGCACATACACACGCCGGCCCGGATCGATGAAAAACGTGAACGATGCCTGATTTGTGGTTTTGTCGAGATCGGGCGAAGCATTGACGTTGGCGAAGGCATAACCGTCGTTACCCAGCCGTTCGCTGATTTTTTTTGTGGATTCCGAAATTCGCGCCCGCGAAAACACCTCGCCGGGTTTCACCGTTATGAGCTTGAGTATTTCCGCTTCAGGCAGCAGCAGTTCGCCGGCCACCTTGACTCCGGACACCGTGTACTTGGGGCCTTCCGTCAAACTGATGCTGATATAAATGTCTTTTTTGTCCGGTGAGATCGTCACCTGCGTCGAATCAATGTTGAATTCCAGGTAACCCCGGTCGAGATAATGGGAGCGGAGCACCTCAAGGTCAGCAGACAGCTTCTGGCGGGAATACTGGTCATGCTTGCTCCACCAGGTCATCCAGCCCGGGGTGCGCAATACGAACAGGTCAATCAGGTCTTTCTCGCGAAATGACTTGGCCCCGATAATGCTGATCTGCTGGATTTTGGCGACATCACCTTCATCAACATTGAAGTTGATGGCGACACGGTTTCTCTCCAGCGGAGTCACCGTTGTCGTCACAGTCACGGCATAACGGCCGCGACTGAGATACTGCCGTTTCAACTCCTGCTCGGCGCGATCCAGCTGGGAACGGTCGAAAATCCGGCCTTCGCCCAGGCCAAGCTGGCGCAGGCTTTTGATCAACTGGTCTTTCTCGAATTCCTTGGTACCGATGAAATCGACCTGGGCAATCGACGGCCGCTCCTGCACCGCCACCACCAGCACGCCGCCATCGGCTTCAATCGATACGTCCTTGAAAAAGCCGGTGCCAAACAGGGCTCTGATCGCCTGCGCGGCCTTCTCGTCAGTCATGGTCTCGCCAACCTTGACCGGCAGGTAACTGAATACCGTTCCCGCCTCGATCCGCTGTATGCCCTCGACCCGGATGTCCTTGACGACAAATGGCTCGATTGCCAGGGCCGGCAAACAAAAAAACAGCGCCGCAGTACACAACCCACGTAGAAATGCCATATTTATTAACTGCCGATCAGGCGATTGATATCGTTGTACAAAGCGAAAGTCATCAGCGCAAACAACACGGTCATACCAACGTGCTGTCCGGCTTGCATGACTTTTTCAGAGACCGGTTTCCCGGTGAGAATCTCCACCGAATAATACATCAAGTGCCCGCCGTCCAATAACGGTACGGGCAGCAGATTCAGCACGCCAAGGCTGATGCTGATCAGACCCAGAAACAGCAGATAGGATATCCAGCCGTTCTGTGCCGACTGGCCGGCATAATCGGCAATCGTGATCGGACCGCTCAGATTTTTCAGGGACACTTCACCCATCACCATTTTGCCAAGCATGCGCAGGCTGAACAGCGCGGTCTCCCAGGTTTTGGCCACGGCTTTGCCGAGACTGTCGACAGGACCGTAGCTGACGCTGGTGAGCATCCCCTGCAGCGCATCCGGATCCATCTTCGGCGACGCGCCGATACGGCCGAAGCGGACACCGCGTTCGTCAACGGCGTCTGGGGTCACTGCCACGGGCATTTGAACTTCTCCACGCTGTACGCGCAGTTGCAATGCCCGTCCGGGCGCTGCACGTACGCTTTTGACCAGGGCATCCCAGTTTTCAACAGGCTGGCCGTCAACGCTCAGCACACGGTCACCGGAACGCAGGCCGGCACTTGCCGCAGGGCCGCGCCCGGTCAGCTCACCCATGACCGGCGGCAACACCAGCCTTTGCCGGGAAAGGCCCATGGCGGCAAGCACATCTTTTTCGAGATCATCGGGCGCCAGTTCGTCAAAGCGCAGTTCCCGGCGGGCAACAACACCCTGCGCCGTTTTGACTTCAACGCTGACCGGCCCTTTATCCAAAGCCCGCTGCAGCACGACCCAGCGGAAATCCTGCCACGACTGCACCTTGCTGCCGGCAACCCCCAGCACCGTATCACCAGCGACAAAACCGGCGCGCTCCGCCGTGCTGCCGGCCGGCGGCTCGGCAACCACCGGCACCAGGCCGGGTATGCCGTGCACAAACAAAACCCAGTACAGCGCAATCGCCGCCAGAAAATTTGCCATCGGTCCCGCCAGTACGATGGCAAAGCGCTGCCACACGGATTTGCGGTTGAAGGCGCGATGCAGTTCATGGGGCGCAACATCGCCTTCACGCTCGTCCAGCATTTTCACGTAGCCGCCCAGCGGTATTGCGGCGAGCACCCACTGCGTGGCATCAGGCCCGATCGTCTTCGACCAGATCGGCTTGCCGAATCCCACTGAAAACCGCAGAACCTTGACGTTGCAACGGCGGGCGACCCAATAGTGTCCGTACTCGTGCACGACGACCAGCACACTCAGTGCCACGATGAACGCAATCACGGTCAGCAACATGCTCATTTTTTTCAGCCTCTTCTTGCGGCGCGCGGCGCGCCAAGTCTGGCGCAGGCCGCCAGCGCATCAGCCCGCGCCTTGCCGTCGATGCGTTCAACATCATCAATGGCCGTTATGGCCTGCGCCGGCGTCAATGCAACGACCTGCTCGATCAGCGCGGGAATATCGGAAAATCCGATCCGACGATCGAGAAATTCGGCAACGGCAATTTCGTTGGCCGCATTCAGCGCGATCACCGCCGCACCACCCGCCCGCAACGCATCATAGGCAATACGCAGGCAGGGGAAGCGTGCAAAATCCGGCGCCTCGAAACTGAGGTTGCCGGTGCGCGCCAGGTCCAGGAAATCAGCGCCTGAGGGGATGCGCTCGGGATGACCCAGTGCATGGGCAATCGGCGTGCGCATGTCGGGATTGCCCAGTTGCGCGATCACCGAGCCGTCACAATACTCAACCAGCGAATGGACCACGCTCTGCGGATGAATGACCACTTCAATCATCTCTGGCGGTGCAGCAAACAGCCAATGCGCCTCTATGACTTCGAGGCCCTTGTTCATCATGGTTGCCGAATCCACCGAAATTTTTCGCCCCATGACCCAGTTCGGATGAGCCACGGCCTCCTCCGGCGTGACCCGCGCCAGTTGCGCCGGGGTGAAAGTACGGAATGGACCGCCGGATGCCGTGAGCAATATGCGCCGCACGCCGTAATCCGCGAGGGAAGTGCCGCGCTGCCGCGGCAAGGCCTGGAATATCGCGTTGTGCTCGCTGTCAATCGGCAGCAGTTCCGCGCCACTGTCGCGCACCGCGGACATGAACAAGGCCCCCGCCGTGACCAGGGATTCCTTGTTCGCCAGCAGGATTTTTTTACCGGAGCGCGCCGCTGCCAGTGTGGGTCGCAGCCCGGCAATGCCGACGATGGCCGCAACCACGGTGCTGACCTGGGGCAATGCCGCGACGCGCTCCAACTCGGATGCACCGCACAGCACCGCGGTGGACAAACCCGCAACCCGCATGCGTTTCTGCAAACGCTCCGCAGCAGCAGTATCCAGCAGCACCGCATATTCCGGCACAAAACGGCAGCACTGCTCAAACAACACGTCGTCGCGTGACCGCGCCGCCAGAGCAGTCACGGTGAACCGCCCGGGATTGCGCGCAACCACATCCAGTGCGCTGACGCCGACGCTGCCGGTGGAACCCAGTATGGTCAGATGTTGCATGTCTTTACGCGCGTTCGATGAGCCACGGCACCACCAGCGCCGCCAGCGGCAGTGTCGGGGTCAGAGCGTCGATGCGGTCGAGCACGCCGCCGTGCCCGGGCAGCAGCTTGCCGCTGTCCTTGACTCCCGCCTGACGCTTGATCCAGGACTCGAAAAGGTCGCCGAGCACGCTCAGCGGCAGCAGGCAGGCCACCAGCAAGGCCGCGAAAATTCCGGTCTCGACCGTCACGCCACGAAATGCGAAATACCATACGAGCGCATGATACACCGCGACTGCAACCGCAGCGCCGGCGACACCCTCCCAGGTTTTTCCGGGACTGATCGAAGGCGCGAGTTTGCGCCGGCCCCAGACCCGTCCAGTAAAATAAGCCGCGGTGTCCGCAATCCACATCACACCGAGCACCGCCAGCAATACCCAGGGCAGCGCCTGCAGCCGCACCAGAGCCAGCCAGGTCGGCACGATCAGCAGCCATCCGGTGACAGCCAGCAGCAGCGGCTGACGCACACGCCAGCCGAAACGCAGCCATGGCGGCGCGCAGGCCAGCCAGAACGCCACGGACATCCAGTACGCTGCCTGCTCGATTGCGGCAAAGGCCAAATAATGCGCGCCCAAAAATACGCACAAACCCGTCACCAGGACCGCCAGGCAAAAAACCCACTGTCCGGAGCGACCGAAACCCGCAAGTGCCGCCCATTCCCAGGCGCCGGCGAACAGCAAAGGCAGAAGCAGCGCCGCCCACCAGCCGGCCGGCAGAAAAAACATGCCGCCGACAAACAACGGCAACAGCACGGCAACGGTAATGACTCTGGTGCGGAACATATTGGCGGCGGCGAAAACCGGAGCGGGCTTCAGCCGCGTGCGCTGCGACCGCTAACCACCTGCTCGCTGGTTCGGCCGAAACGGCGTTCGCGCTGGCGGTAGGAGACAATGGCCTGATCCAGCGCCTGAGCGTCAAAATCCGGCCACAAGACATCAGTGAAATAGAATTCCGTATATGCAAGCTGCCACAGCAGGAAATTGCTGACGCGCTGTTCGCCGCCGGTGCGGATGAACAGGTCGGGCTCGGGCAGATCGCCGAGCGCCAGATACTCCTGCAACTGGGCTTCGGTCCATGGCTCACTCTCCGCCCCGCGTTCGGCACGCAGGCGGTTGACGGCCTGCATGATGTCCCAGCGGCCGCCATAGTTCGCGGCCACCGTCAGCGTCAATCCCGTATTGGCGGCTGTCAGCCGCTGCGCCTTGTCGATCAATTCCACCAGCACCGGGTCAAACCGCGACAGATCGCCGATCACCCGGAAACGTATGCCCTTATGGTGCAGGCGGTCGACTTCCTGCTGCAGCGCACTGACGAACAATTGCATCAGCAACGAGACTTCCTCCGCGGGACGGCGCCAGTTTTCGCTGCTGAAGGCAAACAGCGTCAGCGCTTGGACGCCGCGCTCAGCACATCCCTGCACTGCATTGCGCACCGCCTCCACCCCCTTGCGGTGTCCGGCCACACGCGGCAAAAAACGCTTTTTGGCCCAGCGCCCGTTGCCATCCATGATGATGGCCACATGGCGCGGCACCGCGCTGCTCCCGGGGATCCCCTGCGTCGAACTGGTCACGCGCGCAGGTCAGATCGCCATGAGGTCGGTTTCCTTGACCTCGAGCGCCTTGTCGATTTCGGCAATGGAACGATCCGTGAGTTTCTGGATGTCGTCCTGTGCCCGTCGCTCGTCGTCTTCGGCCACTTCCTTCTTCTTCAGCAGATCCTTGAGATGGGTATTCGCATCGCGCCGGATGTTACGCACGGCTACTTTTGCGGTTTCGCCCTCCTGGCGCACGACCTTGATCAGGTCACGGCGCCGCTCTTCAGTCAGCGCCGGCATCGGCACCCGGACAATATCGCCCTGCGTCGCCGGGTTGAGGCCGAGATCGGCATCACGGATCGCCTTCTCGACGGCTGAGACCATTTTTTTCTCCCACGGGCTGACCCCGATCGTGCGACCGTCCACCAGTGTGACATTGGCGACCTGCGGCAGCGGCGTCGGCGTGCCGTAATAATCGACCATGACATGATCCAGCAAACCGGTGTGGGCGCGGCCGGTGCGGATCTTGCTGAGATCCAGCTTGAGCGCCTCCACCGTCTTCTTCATCTTCTGTTCGGCGTTTTGTTTCACATCAGCAATCATGGCAACCCCCTGTCAAACATGCACCATCGTTCCTTCATCTTCGCCCATCACAACCCGCTTCAGCGCCTGCGGCTTGAAAATACTGAACACATTGATCGGCAGCTTCTGGTCGCGGCACAGCGTCAGTGCGGTGGCGTCCATCACCTTCAGGTTCTTGATGATCGCCTCGTCGAACGTCAGCTGCTGGTAACGCATCGCATCCGGGTGCGTCTTCGGATCATCGGTGTAGACACCGTCGACCTTGGTCGCCTTCAACACCAGATCGACATTCATTTCCATGCCGCGCAGTGCCGCCGCGGTGTCCGTGGTGAAAAACGGATTGCCCGTGCCCGCGGCAAAAATGACAATCTTGCCCTCTTCCAGGTAACGCATCGCTTTGCCGCGGATGTATGGCTCTGCTACCTGTTCGATGTTCAACGCCGACTGCACCCGGCTCTGCAGGCCGGCATGGCGCATCGCGTCCTGCAGGGCCAGCGCGTTCATCACCGTCGCCAGCATGCCCATGTAATCGGCGGTAGCGCGATCCATGTGCGAAGCCGCCGGCGCGACCCCGCGAAAAATATTGCCGCCACCGATGACCACGGCAATCTCGACGCCGAGACGCGCAACTTCCGCAACTTCCGCAACAATGCGGTCTATGGTGTCGCGATTGATGCCGTAACTGTCGTCACCCATCAGCGCTTCCCCGCTCAGTTTGAGGAGGATCCGCTTGTAGGCTGGTGCTTGTGCCATGATTTCGCTTAACTTATTGTTTTTAAATATATTTTTAATTATGCCTGCTGCCGCGCCTGCCCGACCTGCGCCATCACTTCCGCGGCAAAATCGTCCTTTTTCTTCTCAATGCCCTCGCCCACCACATAAAGCGTGAAGCCGGCCACACCGGCATTGGCGGATTTCAGCAACTGCTCAATGGTCTGCTTGTCATTCTTGACGAAAATCTGACCGAGCAGCGTCACTTCCTTGAGGAATTTCTGCACCGAACCCTCGACGCGTTTGACCATGATTTCCGGCGGGATCGCCTTGCCGGACTTGGCGGCATCGTCAGCCGCTTTCTCCGCCGCCACGCGGCGCTCGGTTTCAATGGCATCGGCCGGCACCCCGGAAGCATCCAGCGCCTTCGGTTTGCTCGCCGCGATATGCATCGCGATGTCCTTGCCCAGCGCGTCTTCACCGCCGACCAGATCCACCAGAACGCCGATTTTTGCGCCGCCGTGGATATAGGAAGCAAGGCGCCCCTTGGCATCAAAGCGCACAAAACGGCGGATACTGACGTTTTCACCGATCTTGCCGATCAAGGCCTTGCGCCGCTCATCAACCGTCGTGCCGTCCAGCGGCAATCCCGACAGTGATGTGACATCTGCCGGTTTTGTCTCCGCAACCAGTTTCGCCAGTGCGGCGGTGAATGCCAGGAAATCGTCGTTCTTGGCGACAAAGTCGGTTTCGCAGTTGACCTCGATGATCGCGCCGAGCTTGCCATCCGCGGCAATATGCACCGCAACCACACCTTCAGCCGCGATGCGTGAGGCCGCCTTGCTCGCCTTGTTGCCGAGTTTGACCCGCAGGATCTCTTCGGCCTTGTCCATTTCGCCGCCAGCCTCGGTCAGCGCCCTCTTGCATTCCATCATCGGGGCATCGGTTTTCTCACGCAGTTCCCGCACCATGCCCGCTGTTATTTCCGCCATTGCTGCCATTCCTCTTGCGCCAATTAAAAAAAAGGGGCTGCACGCCCCTTGAAGGTGTCGTGGAGCCCGCTCAGGCTGCGGCCGTTTCGCCGTCATCAACCTCGACGAATTCGTCGGAGCCGCCTTTGACAATCTCCTGGATGCTGGTGCTGCGTCCTTCAAGCACGGCGTCCGCCATGCCGCGCGCGTAGAGCTTGATCGCGCGGTTCGAGTCATCGTTGCCCGGAATCACGTAATCCACGCCATCCGGCGAGTGATTGGTATCGACGACACCGATGACCGGGATGCCGAGTTTTTTTGCTTCGGTAATCGCGCCCTTCTGGTAACCGACGTCGATCACGAACAGCGCGTCAGGCAGGCTGTTCATGTCCTTGATGCCGCCCAGGCTGCGCTCGAGCTTGGCAATTTCACGCTCGTATTGCAGGCCTTCCTTTTTCGACAGCTTCTCGAACGAGCCGTCTTCGCGCATCGCCAGCATGTCTTTCAGGCGCTGAATCGACTGTTTGACCGTCTTGTAGTTGGTCAGCATGCCGCCAAGCCAGCGATAATCCACGTAGGGGGAGCCACAACGCTGGGCTTCTTCGCGCACGATCTCGCGGGCCTGGCGTTTGGTGCCGACGAACAGGATGCTGCCCTTGTTCGAAGTCAGCTGACGCACGAACTTCAGTGCGTCCTGGTAGAGGACGATCGTCTTTTCGAGGTTGACGATATGGATCTTGTTACGATGACCGAAAATATACGGTGCCATTTTCGGATTCCAGTAACGCGTTTGATGGCCAAAATGTACACCGGCCTCAAGCATTTCGCGCATGGTGACTGACATGGTGCAATTCTCCAGTTAGGGTTAATCCGCCACCTGTCCATTGCGACCCGGAAATCCGGGCACCCTTAACGTCGACAGGTGTGTGGGGTTGTTGCCGGCGCCGGCCGCACAAAGTATGCAGCCACAGAACCAGGCTAACCTCTTATTTTAACACGCAAAGACATTTGCCCTCAAGCCATGCAGCCGTCCCGGATGACAGTCGCGAAAATACCTGCCGCCAGCGCCGAAACCCGAATTTTTTGAATGGTTACAAACTGTTAGAATCGCCCCTCCAAGCAACAACCCATACCTGCGCAGTCCCGCCGCGCTCTTCAATAACGCTGTCATGCCCGTCAATCTCAAGAATCAGCAGGAAATCGGGGACATGCGGGTCGCCGGCCGGCTCGCCGCCGAAGTCCTGGATTTCATCACCCCCCACATCAAGGCCGGCATCACCACTGGCGAACTCGACCGTCTGTGCCACGATTACATGGTCAATGAACAGGGCGCGATCCCGGCACCGCTGCACTACACACCGCCGGGTTACACGCCCTACCCCAAATCGATCTGCACTTCGGTCAACCATGTCGTCTGCCACGGCGTGCCCGGAGAAAAAAGGCTCAAAAACGGCGACATCATCAATGTCGACATCACCGTCATCAAGAATGGATTCCATGGCGACACCAGCCGCATGTTCTGCGTCGGCGCGCCGTCGATCCAGGCGCGCCGGCTGATCGACCTGACCTACGATTGCATGTGGCGCGGCATCCGCGCCGTGCGGCCGGGCAACACCCTTGGCGACATCGGCCATGCCATACAGGTGCATGCCGAAAAAAACGGCTGCAGCGTGGTTCGCGAATTCTGCGGACACGGCATCGGCCGCAATTTTCATGAAGAGCCGCAGATTCTGCACTACGGCCGGCCCGGCATGGGCATGCGCCTGGAGACCGGCATGATTTTCACCGTCGAACCGATGATCAACGCCGGCCGCGCGGATATCCGGCAACTGGCCGACGGCTGGACCATCGTCACCAAGGACCACAGCCTGTCCGCGCAGTGGGAGCACACCGTGCTGGTAACTGACAGCGGCTACGAAGTGCTGACCGTATCCGCCGCGACTCCCGCAGCACCCGCCTGAACACAAGCGCAACCGGCAAACCACCTCCGCTCTCGCATGAGCAACGTCCAGGAAGCTCCGACCCGCGCGCCGCGAATCAGCCCGCAGGATGTCCAGCGTGCTGCGTTGGCAGAAGACCGCGCAGCACTGCGACAGCAGTTTGAAGCAGGAAAGCTGGGGCACGAAGTGCTGCGGCGCCTGACGCTGTTGACGGATCGCCACCTGCGGCTGGCGTGGAAATCGCACCAGATGCCGGGCGAGATCGCGTTGATTGCCGTCGGCGGCTATGGCCGCGGCCAGCTGTTTCCCCACTCCGACGTCGACATCCTGATCCTGCTGCCGGCATCGCCCGACGCAGCGCTGCGCGAAAAACTCGAAGCGCTGGTCGGCACCTTCTGGGACATCGGACTGGATGTCGGACACAGCGTGCGCACGCTGGAAGAATGTCTCGAAGTCGCCTCCGGCGACGTCACGGTGCAGACCAACCTGCTCGAGTCCCGGTTGATCACCGGCAACCGCGACCTGTACCGGCGCTTCACGCGCAAGGTACAGCAGTCGATCGATCCCGCGGCATTCCTCAGTGCCAAGCGCATCGAACAGCAGGAACGGCACTCGCGGCACCAGGAAACCAACCTCGAACCCAATCTCAAGGAAAGCGCCGGCGGTCTGCGCGACCTGAACACCATTCTGTGGATTTCACGCGCCGCCGGCCTGGGCCGGACCTGGCTTGAGCTGGCCCGGCGCGGCTTCATCACCCGCGACGAAGCCCGCGCCATCAGCCGCCACGAACGGCTGCTGGAACTGCTGCGCATCCACCTGCATTACCTCGCCGGGCGCCGTGAAGACCGCCTGCTGTTCGATCACCAGACCGCACTCGCCAAACAGCTTGGTTTCGCCACCCGGATCAACCGGCGCGCCAGCGAACGCCTGATGCAGCGTTATTACCTGACGGCAAAGTCGGTATACCTGCTCAACACCATCCTGCTGCAGAACCTGGAGCTGCGCATCGCCCCGCCTGCCAACCGCTCGGTGGTGACGCCGCTCAATCCGCGCTTCGTGATCCGCGGCGAACTGCTGTCCGCACCGGACCCGACCATATTCGAACGAGATCCCTGCACGATACTCGAAGTGTTTTCATTGCTGCAGCAGCACGGCATCAAGGGTATCGGCGCGGTGACGCTGCGCGCACTCTGGCGCGCGCGCCGGCGCATCAATCCGGCGGCACGCCGCGACCCGCACATGCACGCGCTGTTCATGGACATCCTGCGCAGCCCGACGCGGATGATCCGCGAACTGCAACGCATGCACCGTCTCGACATCCTTGCCCGCTACATCCCCGCTTTCGGCCGTGTCACCGGCCAGATGCAACATGACCTCTACCATGTCTATACGGTCGACGAACACATCCTGAAAGTGGTGCGCAATGTGCGCCGCTTCGCGGTGCCGGAACTGGCGCACGAATTTCCGCTTTGCAGCCGCTTGATGAGCGAGTTCGACAAACCCGAACTGCTCTACCTCGGCGGACTGTTTCACGACATCGCCAAGGGCCGCGGCGGTGACCATTCCGAACTGGGCAAGGCCGATGCCCTGCGCTTCTGCAAGACCCACGGTCTGTCGCAGCCCGATGCCGACCTGGTGGCATGGCTGGTGGAACAGCACCTGGTGATGTCGGCGACTGCGCAAAAGCAGGATCTGACCGACCCCGATGTGGTGCGCAGCTTCGCACAGCGCGTCGGCGACGAGCGGCATCTGATCGCGCTCTACCTGCTGACGGTTGCCGACATCCGCGGCACCAGCCCCAAGGTCTGGAATGCATGGAAAGCCAAACTGCTGGAAGACCTGTTTCACGCCACGCGGCGCATGCTCACCGGCGAACGCAGCGGACGCCAGGACGGCCAGCGCGGCCGCCAGGAAGACGCGATGGTACGGCTGCGGCTGTATGCCGTCCCTGAGAAGGATTATCAGGAATTCTGGAAACAGCTGGATACAGCGTATTTCCTGCGCCATGAAGCACAGGAAATCGCCTGGCACACCCGCCATCTGCATCGCCACGTCAACTCCGCAGTGCCGGTGGTCAAGGCGCGCCTGTCGCCGGTCGGCGAAGGCCTGCAGGTGCTGGTCTACGTTCCCGACCAGAAAGAACTGTTTTCCCGGATCTGCAGTTTTTTTGAGAGCATCAGCTTCGATATTTTCGAAGCCAAGATCCACACCACGCGCCACGGTTACGCGCTTGACACCTTCCAGATCCAGGACGCATCAAACCGGCAGCCCGAATACCGCGACCTGATCAGCTACATCGAATACGAACTGACCGACCGCCTGTCCGGCAAGGGGCCGCTGCCGCCGCTGACCAAACCGCGCCTGAGCCGGCAACTCCGGCATTTCCCGATTACGCCGGAAGTTTTCATCCAGTCGGACGAGCGCGGCACCTACCGCATGTTATCCATCGTCGCCGGCGACCGCCCAGGCCTGCTGTCACGCATCTCGCGCACGCTGACCGCCTTCGATATCAATCTGCATGCGGCGAAGATCAACACCCTGGGCGCTCGTGCCGAAGACACCTTCGTCGTCAGCGGCGCCGCACTGAGCAATCCGAAAACCACGGTGCGCTTTGAAAGCGAATTGCTCGATCAACTGCGGGTCTGAACCGCAGGCTCAGACGTCACCCTCAGTCGTCGTCGCTCATTCGTCAACCATCTCCTGCCCCGGAAACAGCTCTTCGGTAAAACCGAAATTGCGCAGGTCGCGGATGCGCATCGGATACAACACGCCGTCGAGGTGATCGCATTCGTGCTGCACCACCCGCGCATGAAAACCCTCCACCGTGCGATCTATCGCGTTGCCGTTCGCATCAAAACCCTGGTAGCGCAGGCGCAGACGGCGCGGCACCAGTCCGCGCATGCCCGGCACCGACAGGCAACCTTCCCAGTCCTCCTCGGTCTCCGCGTCCGGCATGGTGATCACCGGGTTGATCAGCGCAGTCTGCGGCACAGGCTCAGCATCGGGATAACGCGGATTGACCGTGACGCCGAAAATGACCACGCGCAGCAACACGCCAATCTGCGGCGCCGCCAGCCCCGCGCCGCTCAGGGCCTGCATGGTGTCCTCCATGTCGGTGATCAGTGCGTGTAATTCCGGTGTATCTAAACGCTCCACCGGCCGCGAGATTTGCAGCAGGCGTTCATCACCCATGCGCAGTACCGGCCTAACGGCCATGGTGTTGCACCAGGCTGGCAAGAATGACGGCGACGCGACGCATCGCTGCGTCCGCCACAGCAGTGATTTCAGCCATGGCCACGCCTTCGGCATTGGTGCCGCGTCCGGCTGCCGCGTTGACCACCACGCACAGCATCGCGTAATCAAGGCCCATCTCGCGCGCCAGCGCCGCTTCCGGCATGCCGGTCATGCCGACCACATCGGCACCATCACGCGCCATGCGATCGATTTCCGCCGCAGTCTCCAGCCGCGGCCCCTGCGTGGCCCCGTAGACACCGCCGTCGCGCAAGGCTTCGCCCGAAGCTGCAGCCGCCTGCAGCAAGCGACTGCGCATTGCGCCAAGGAACGGCCGTGTGAAATCGATGTGCTGCAGCGGTTGTGCAACACCGTCAAAAAAAGTGCTTTCCCGGCCATGGGTGTAATCGATGATCTGGTCCGGCGCCAGCAGAGTGCCCGGACCCAGTTCCTCACGGATGCCGCCGACCGTCGCCACCGCAATGACCGCGCGCACACCCTGCGCGTGCAGGGCGAGGATATTGGCGCGGTAATTGATCCGGTGCGGGGCAATGGTATGGCCGTCGCCATGGCGGGCGAGAAACACGACCTCCACCCCATGCAACCTGCCGATCGTCAGCGCCGCCGAAGGTTCGCCACAGGGCGTGGTCATCGCCACCCTCCTCGGAACCTCAAGCTCCGCCAACCGGTTCAGGCCGCTGCCGCCGATGATGCCGAGCATGGCCTGCGCTTCAGTCCTGTTCGTCCTGGCGCAGGGCATAAACCGCAGCCAGATTACGCCACAGCCCGCGCACATCCATGCCGTAACCGAACACATAACGGTCAGGGACCGGCGTTCCGATGAAATCAGCGGCAATCGGTTTGGTCTTGGCCAGCTGTTTATCGGCAAACACCGCGATCAGCACCCGTCGCGCTCCCGCGTCCAGCAAGCGGCGGCGAATTGCCGCCAGCGTATGCCCTTCGTCGAGAATGTCATCGACAATCAGCACGGTCCGATCCCGCACCGCCGCCGGCACATCCACCCGCCAATCCAGTTCGCCGCCGAGCGTGGCATCGCCGTAACGCGTTACATCCACATAATCAAAGTCCAGCGGGAACGGCAACAGCGGCAGCAAATGCCCGGCGAACACCACGCCGCCACGCATCACCGCCAGCAGCAGAGGCTGCTCTTCACCCAGGGCCGTGGTAATTTCGTCTGCAACGCGCGCCACCGCCTTCTCAACGGCCTCAGGCGCCAGCAGCACTTCGGAACGCGCCAGCAGGTCCCTGGCTTCTGCAGCTGAAAGCGACAAGGAATGACTCAATAGGTAAAGGTGACAACATCGTCGTCCATCGCCTGCTCGATGACATAGGCGCCGCCGATGATTTCATCGATCTCCGGGATCAGGTCGTCGCCCCACAATTCCAGGGTCGGGGTGCAGACCTTGAAGCGGACTCCCGCCTCGTGCGCATCCTTGATGAAATCGTAAACACTCTTCAGCGCGCCCTCGGTAACGAACAGTTTTTCGGCAACACCCTTCTTCGCCAGTTCCCCGGCGCGAGCCGTCAGGATCACCTCAACCTCGTAGTCCATCGCGGCTGCCACCGTCGCCTGGAAAAACGGCGCTCCCAGCTCGGGCACATTGGAGGGATCGGTATTGACCATGATGATCATCAGTTTTTTTGCCATGTCGGACCTTGACGGGGTAATGCCAGCAGCCGATTATATCCGGGCGACTGCAAGGTCCCGGTTTCCTCTCAGCCGCTTTCCTTTCAGCCGCTTTCCTTTCAGCCAGTTTCCTTTCAGCCAGTTTCCTCTCAGCCGCTTTCCTCTCAGCCGCTTTCCTCTCAGCCGCTTTCCTTTCAGCCGGTTTTCCCTGAAACCTGCGGCTCGAGCAGTGCAATCAGCTCCTGCTCGTCAATGATCCGGATGCCGAGCGCCTGCGCCTTGTCCAGCTTGCTGCCGGCGTCGCTGCCGGCCACGACAAAATCGGTTTTTCTCGACACGCTGCCGGTCACCTTGCCTCCTGCCGCCTCGATGCGCGCCTTCGCATCATCCCGGCTCATGCCCGGCAGCGCTCCGGTGAGAACAAAAGTCTTGCCGGCCACCGCGCCGGCCACCGCCGCCCGGGGCGCCCCGGCTTGATAACGCACCCCGGCGGCACGCAATCCGGCAATCACCTCCAGATTGTGCGGCTCCGCAAAAAAATGCGCCACGCTTTGCGCAACAATGGGTCCGACATCCGGCACCTGCTGCAGCACTGCCGCATCGGCTGCAACTACGGCTTCGATGCTGCCGAAATACTGCGCCAGATCGCGCGCCGTACTTTCGCCGACATTGCGTATGCCCAGCGCGTAAATAAGCCGCGCCAGCGTGGTATCGCGGCTCTTGTCGATGGCTGCCAGCACATTGGTCGCTGATTTTTCGCCCATGCGTTCAAGCCCGGTCAGCTTCTGCTCATCCAGCACATACAAATCAGCAGGCGTGCGCACCAGGTTCTGCCCGACCAGCTGCTCCACCAGCTTGTCCCCCAGGCCCTCGATGTCCAGTGCGCGGCGCGACGAAAAATGCAGCAAGGCCTGCTTGCGCTGGGCGCTGCAATACAAACCGCCGCTGCAGCGGGAGGCCGCTTCATCTTCCTGCCGCACCACCAGAGAATCGCAAACGGGGCAGCGCGCCGGCATCACAAAACGGTCTTCCCTGCGGCGTGGCCCCGAGGTCGCCACGCGCACAACTTCGGGGATCACATCGCCGGCACGCCGCACCACCACGGTATCGCCGACATGCACATCCTTGCGCCGCACCTCATCTTCGTTGTGCAGCGTGGCGTTGGTGACATTGACGCCACCGACGAACACCGGTTGCAGCCGCGCCACCGGTGTCAGCGTGCCGGTGCGCCCGACCTGCACATCAATGCCGAGCACCACGCTGGTCGCTTCTTCCGCTGGAAACTTGTGGGCTATGGCAAACCGCGGTGCCCTTGCGACATGGCCCAGCTGCTGCTGCGCCGCCAGGCTGTTGACCTTGTAGACCACGCCGTCGATGGCGTAGGGCAAACCAGCGCGTGCCTCGCCAATGCGGCAGTAATACTCGAGCAGACCGGCCGCGGCGCGCACCACGGCGCGTTCCCGCGCTACGCGGAATCCATTTTTACCAATAAAATCAATTAGTTGCGAATGACTCTCAAATTGCGCTGCGACTTCGGCAACACCCAGACCATAGGCAAAAAACGTCAGCTTGCGACCGGCCGTGATGCGCGGGTCGAGTTGGCGCAGAGAACCTGCCGCAGCATTGCGAGGATTGACGAACAGTTTCCCGTCCTGTGCCTGCTGCTGCTGATTGAGTCGCTCGAAATCCGCACGCAACATCAGCACTTCGCCGCGCACTTCCAGCAACTGTGGCGCAGGGGTCTGTGTCAGCAGCAAAGGAATCGAACGGATAGTACGCAGGTTTACCGTGACATCCTCGCCGGTGTAACCGTCACCGCGCGTGGCGCCACGGACAAATTTTCCGTTTTCGTAGATCAGGCTGATTGCCAGCCCGTCGAACTTGGGTTCGACCGCGTACTCGATATCCTCCTGCCCCAGCGCTACACTTACGCGCCGGTCAAAAGCCTCGACCTCTTCAGCTGCGAAGGCATTGTTCAGCGACAGCATCGGCTGGCGATGCGGGGCTTGTGCGAATTCCGCCAGCGGCGCGGCGCCGACGCGCTGTGTCGGAGAATCGCTGGTGATCAACTCAGGATGCGCGGTTTCCAGTTCCTGCAGCTCGCGGAACAAGTAGTCGTAATCGGCATCGCTGATCGACGGTTCATCGAGCACGTAATAGCGATGATTGTGTTGCTCGATTTCCCGGCGGAGGCCTGCGACGCGCTCCCGCAGCGCGCCCGCGGTCATGCAAACAGCCGTTGCGCCCGCGGACTTCCCGCCGGAATCTGGCGCTCGGCCATGGTCTTGCAGATTCCCTGCAACTGGGTTTTGATGCGCGCCAGGCCGGCATCCTGCAGCGGCACGCGGTTGTCGTCGACGACAAATCCGCCCAGCATTTCGGCGATCACCGTGCCGGCCTGTGCCATCTGCTCCAGTGCTGCCGCACCATCAGCGACGCGCGGCACATCGAGGAGCAATGTCAGTCCGGAAGTCTGCATCGCGGCAAGCCGTTCTTCGGAGAACGCCTCGGACTCGTGATTCTCCATCGTGAACAGGGTCTGCCCGCTGTCATTCCGCCAGTGGAACATGCCGTCCGCCTCGAGGCTGAGCCCGGCGGCCAGCGCCGCGGCGGCAACCTGCTCCCCCGCAAACGCCCCGCCCGACTGCGCCACCACATTCAGCCCGATCGCGACATCCATCTCGCCGCAGAACGCGTCGAGTTCGCGCGCCGCCTGCAATGCCGCCGCCGTATCGTCGATCTGGACTTCACCGCCGTGCCGCCCGGCCCAGGCCCGCAGCGCGTCACAGAAGCCGTTGATTTGCGGCGCATGCACCGGCCCCGCGCGGTTGACCAGTTGCAGCGCCGCCAGCAGCCGCCGGCAGTCGCCATGCGTGCCGCGGCCCAGCACCTGCCACACGCCGGCCGCTTCGTCCCAGCCCAGCAGCCGCGCCGGCTTGCCCAAAGTCAACAGTTGGGACAGCAGTTCGCGCAGCGCGGCATCACCGGCAGGCTCATTCAATTCGATGTCCGCAGCAAATTCAATCACCGGATCCGCGCCGTCAGTGGTGACCGGCGCCGGATCCGCCACCACCGGTTCGGCGGCTGCGGGTCCGTCCAGACGGGGTTCGATGCGCCGCGAGGCGGTCGATTGCGGCGGCGCCGTCTTCAGCAGCACATCGTCATGCCCGCCTTCGAAGGCGCGCTCCAACCGCTGCCGCAGCTTGCGTTCCTGCCACAGGTTGAACGCATAAACCCCGCCGACCACTGCCAGTCCGATTGCCGCCAATGCGATCTGCAGGTCGCTCATGCGGGATCAAGCCGCCTCTTCCGTGAGTTTCATCGCGGCATCAATATCCACCGCCACCACCCGCGACACGCCGGGCTCCTGCATGGTGATGCCGAGCAACTGGTTGGCGATTTCCATGGTGATCTTGTTGTGGCTGATGAACACGAACTGCGACTGCTCGGACATTTTTTTCACCAGTTCGCAGAAACGCCCGGTGTTGTGGTCGTCGAGCGGCGCATCGACCTCATCCAGCATGCAGAACGGTGCCGGATTCAGTTTGAATATGGAGAACACCAGCGCCATCGCGGTCAGCGCCTTCTCACCACCCGACAGCAGGTGGATCGAGCTGTTTTTCTTGCCCGGCGGCTGGGCGATGACCTGGATGCCGCAGTCGAGGATCTCCTCGCCGGTGAGCAGCAGCCTGGCGTTGCCGCCGCCGAACAGCGCCGGAAACATTTTCGAGAAATGGGCATTGACCTCGTCGAAGGTCGACTGCAGACGTTCCCGCGTCTCCCGATCAATGCGGCGGATGGCGTCCTCCAGCGTGCTCATCGCCGAGGTCAGATCTTCCGACTGCGCGTCGAGGTAGGTCTTGCGCTCGCGCGCCGCCTCCAGTTCTTCCAGCGCTGCCAGGTTCACCGCACCCAGTTCCTTGATTTCCGCGTTCATGCGGTTGATCTCGGACTGCAGCGATCCCGAGCGCGTGCCTTTTTCCAGCTGCTGCGCCAGTGCCGCATCGTCGGCACCGGCCTCTGCAAGCTGCTGCGCGTACTGCTCTTCGTTGATGCGCGCTTCCTGTTCTTTCAGCTTCACTTCGTTGATGCGCTCGCGCAGCGGAGCCAGCTTCTGCTCGGCCTCCAAGCGCTCCTGCTCGACCGCCTTCAGTTGTGCTTCGGTCGCCTCCAGCGCATCGCGGGCCTGCGCCAGCGCCTGCTCCTTGGTGCCGCGCAGAGACAGCGCGATCTGCAACTGGCTTTGCCAGGGCGACTCGTCAAGCCGCGACAGGGCTTCCTGCTCGGCGGCCAGCCCCTGGCGCAGCCGCTCGATGTTTTCAGTGGCGGTGACGATCACCCGCTCGATTTCGCCGATCTTGTTCGACGAGGTCTTGCCCTGGAATACGGCCTCCTGCAATTCGCGGTCGGCCAGTTGCGCGGTTTCCCGCTGCTGGTCGAGCACCGACTGCGCTTCACGGTACAGGCCCAGCGCAAGCTCCAGCCCGTGCGCAAAACCGCCGGCTTCCTCGCCAAAGCGCGCGAGATTGGTAGTTGCTTCCGCGCGATGCGCAGTCTCCGCAGCGGCCTGCTCGGCGATTTCGGCCAGTTCCGCGGTAATCTGCTCGCCACGCTGCGTCAGACGCTGGGTCTGCTCGGTCAGGCGTACACTTTCCATCTGCAATGCATGGTGTTTCTGCTGCAGTCCCGCAACCTCCTCGCGCAGCGCACCGAGCGTGATTTTTTCAGCAGCAATCTGCGCCGCCTGTTCATCGACCGCCGCGCGCAGCGCATCCATGGCGCCTTTTTTTCCGGCTACATCAACATCAAGCACCTCGATTTCACGCTGCCGTGACAACACGCCGTGTAATTCCGAATCCGGGGCATGAAAAGTCAGGCTGTGCCGGGTGAAGAGATAACCGTCGCGCGACACCAGTATTGCTCCCGGTGCCAGCTGCGCGCGCAGTGCCAGCCCAGCCGCGAGGTCTTCGACGACGAATGCGCCATGCAGCCAGTCCGCGAGCGCCGCGGCCAGCCGCTGATCGCGGCAGGCGACAAAACGCGCCAGCGGCATCGCCCGCGCCGGCATCGGCGCTGCGTTGCCGGCATCCATGGTGCCGCCAACTTCGGCCACCGCCAGTTTGCCCGGCGGCACATCAGCCCAGTTGCCGCAGGCTTCCAGTCCATCCAGCATCACTGCGTTCAGACGTTCGCGCAATATCGCTTCCAGCGCATCCTCGTAACCGCCTTCAATGGTGATGCCCTGCCACAAGCGTGTCGCGCCATCAAGACCGCGCGCGGCAATCCAGTCTTCAATATCCGAGCCGTGCGCCAGCTTGTCCTGCAACTGACGCAAGGCATCGACCCGCGCCTCTATCGCCGTAACGCCCTGCACCGCCTGATCCACCGCGGCCGTGCGCTGCTCGAGTTCCTGCTCCAGTTGCGGCAGCTCATATTCCTTCGCTGCGACTGCTTCGCGGCGGCTGGCCAGCTCCTCGGCGATACCGCCAATCTGCAACTGCAGCGCGCCGAGCGCTGCAGTGTCGGGTTTTTCGAGACTGTTCTGCTCCTCGTGCAGGCGCGCATCGCGCGCCGACAGTCGCTCCAGCACCCGCGAAGCATGCTCAAGTTTGGTCTGTTCCACCTGGCGCGACTGCTCAGCACGCCCCATCGCCTGCTGCAGTTCGTCGCGCCGCGCGCTGGTTGCGCGCCAGGCCTCTTCGGCCAGGGGCAGTTTTGCCCGTTCTTCGGCAATACGCGCCTCGCAGACGCCGATTCTGGCCTGCACCTGCTCGTGCTCGCCGCGCCATTGCGTCAGGCTGGACTGTGATTCCACAAGCTGCGTCTCAGCCGCACCCAGCTGGCTGCCAAGGCTGCCGATCTGCTGCTCAACACGGCTGCGGTTTTCACGGATGTGCGCAATCTGCTGCTCCAGACGCGCGATCTCGGCATTGGTTTCATACAATGCGCCCTGCGCCGCATGCACCTCGTCGCCGGCGCGGTAATGCTGATTGCGCAATTCTTCGAGGCGGCGCTCGGCGTCGCGCAGGCGCGCGGTTTCGGCTTCGAGTTCGGTGCCCAGCTTTTCGATGTCCCGCGCATGGCGGTTGCGCGTCGCCGCCGATTCCTGGCGGCGTGCGAACCACAGCAGATGCTGGGTGCCGGCGACCTGCGCCTGCAGCGCGTGATAGCGGGTGGCGACTTCAGCCTGCCCCTGCAAGTGCGTCAGCTGCTTGTCGAGTTCCTGACGGATGTCATCGACCCGCGACAGGTTCTCGCGCGTATCACGCAGGCGCAATTCGGTTTCACGCCGGCGCTCGCGGTATTTGGAAACACCTGCGGCTTCCTCGAGGAACACCCGCAGTTCCTCCGGCTTGGCCTCGATGACCCGCGAAATCATGCCCTGCTCGATGATCGCGTAGGCACGGCTGCCCAGCCCGGTGCCGAGAAAAATGTCGGCGATGTCGCGACGCCGGACATGGACGTTGTTGATATAGTACGAGGAATCACCATCGCGCTCGAGCATGCGCTTGACCGAAATCTCCGCGTAACTCGACCACTGGCCCGCCGCCTTACCGAGGCTGTTGTCGAACACCAGTTCCACGGTGGCACGATTAACCGGCTTCCTGTCACCCGAACCATTGAACAGCACGTCCTGCATGGTGGTGCCGCGCAGATGTTTGGCCGAAGTCTCGCCCAGCACCCAGCGCACGGCATCAATGATGTTCGATTTACCGCAGCCGTTGGGCCCGACCACACCCACCAATTGCCCAGGCACGGGGATATGCGTGGGATCGACGAAGGACTTGAAACCGGCGAGATTGATCTGCTTGAGGCGCAAGGTGCTGTTCTGCCAAGAAAAAGTTGTGTAGCGAAGCCAAACAGGTAGAATTCAGCGCGCATTTTAACTGAATTGAATCATTAAACAGATACGTTCGCTGATGACTACGCAGCCTTCCCGAAAACTCGAGACCTTTCCCAATCCGGCACCGGCGCGCGATTTCCGGATTCACATGGAAATACCGGAGTTTACCTGCCTGTGCCCGAAAACCGGACAGCCCGACTTCGCCACCCTGATCCTCGATTACGTGCCGGATAAACGCTGTGTCGAGCTGAAAAGCCTGAAACTCTACATCTGGTCATTTCGCAACGAAGGCGCGTTCCACGAAGCGGTGACCAACCGCATCCTTGACGACCTGGTGCGGGCCACCAAACCGCGCTACATGCACCTGACGGCACGTTTCTTCGTGCGCGGCGGCATTTTCACCACGGTCAGCGCACAGCATGTGCGGCGCGGCTTCAAGCCGGCAAGCGTGCCCGACATGGCGCTGGCCGAGCCCGGATCACCGACCCGATGACGGCATTGTGTTGAATCCCCGTCTCGAACTGCTGCAGAGTTATCCGTTTCAGCGACTTACCGCGCTGTTCAATGGCCACCAACCTCCGACTGCGGTTAAACCGGTGAGTCTGCATATCGGCGAACCCAAACATCCAACGCCGGCCTTCATTCGCGACGCGCTGGTGGCAAATCTCGACGGTCTGTCGGTTTATCCGTCCACACTGGGCGGCGATGCCCTGCGTCTGGCCATTGCACAATGGATTGCCAAACGTTATTCCATTCCGCAGCCCGATGCCGCAACACAAGTACTGCCGGTCAACGGCAGCCGTGAAGCACTGTTTGCATTTGCTCAATCCGCAATCGACAGCGGCCGCCCGTCCCCGGTGGTGATCTGCCCCAATCCGTTTTATCAAATTTACGAAGGCGCCGCGCTGCTCGCCGGCGCACAGCCGGAATTCATCAACACCCTGTCCGGCGACAACTACACCTTTGATCCCGGCCAGTTGCCCGACGCGGTGTGGCAGCGTGCACAGCTGTTATACGTCTGCTCCCCCGGCAACCCCACCGGCAAGGTGCTGACGCTCGCCGACTGGAAAGGTTTGTTCGAGTACGCCGACCGTTACAACTGCGTGATCGCCGCCGACGAGTGTTATTCGGAAATCTACTTCGACGAAGCAAAACCACCACTGGGCGCACTCGCCGCTGCCGCGCAACTCGGCCGCGCTGATTTGCGCAACCTGGTGGTGTTCTCCAGCCTGTCGAAACGCTCCAACGTGCCGGGCATGCGTTCGGGTTTTGTCGCCGGCGACGCCGCGATCCTGAAAAAGTTTTACCTCTATCGCACCTATCACGGCGGCGCGATGAGCCCGCCGGTACAGGAAGCCAGCATCGCCGCATGGCAGGATGAAGCGCATGTGGTGGAAAACCGGGCGCTATACCGTGCAAAATTCAAGGCAGTGATCGACATCCTGCAGCCAGTGCTGCCGGCAGAATGGCCGGATGCCGCGTTTTACCTTTGGCTGCAGACGCCGATTGACGACGTTGAATTCACCCGCCGGCTGTATGCCGCCGAAGGCGTCAGCGTGCTGCCGGGGAGCTATCTCGCGCGCGAAGCACGCGGCATCAATCCGGGGGCCAGTCGTGTGCGCATCGCACTGGTCGCCACTGTTGACCAATGTGTGGAAGCGGCGCACCGCCTGCGCCGGTTTGCCGCCGCACTGTAAACAAGGAGCTGGACATGCAAAAGCTGCAGAGCACCATCGAACAGGCCTGGGAAAACCGCGCCACGCTGTCACCCGCCACCGCACCCGCCGAAGTGCGCAGCGCCGTCGATGACACCATCGGCCTGCTCGACGCCGGCACGCTGCGCGTTGCCGAAAAACGTGACGGTCAGTGGCAGACCAATGAATGGGCAAAAAAAGCCGTGCTGCTGTCGTTCCGGCTGCAGGACAACGTGGTGATGCAGGACGGCACCACCCGCTACTACGACAAGGTCGCGCCGAAATTCGCCAACTACGACGAGGCCGCGTTCAAGGCCGGCGGTTTCCGCGTGGTGCCGCCCGCTGCCGCAAGGCGCGGCGTGTTCATCGCCAAAAACGTGATCCTGATGCCGTCCTTCGTCAATATCGGCGCCTATGTCGATGAAGGCACCATGGTCGACACCTGGGCCACCGTCGGCTCCTGCGCGCAGATCGGCAAAAACGTGCACCTGTCGGGCGGCGTCGGCATCGGCGGCGTGCTGGAACCGCTGCAGGCCAATCCGACCATCATCGAGGACAACTGCTTTGTCGGCGCGCGCTCGGAAATCGTTGAAGGCGTGGTGATCGAAGAAGGCTCGGTGATTTCGATGGGCGTGTTCATCGGCCAGAGCACCAAAATCTATGACCGCGCTTCCGGCAAGGTGCTGTATGGCCGGGTGCCGGCGGGTTCCGTCGTGGTCTCGGGTTCGCTGCCCTCGTCCGATGGCAAGTGCAATCTCTACTGTGCCGTCATCGTCAAGCAGGTGGACGCCAAAACCCGCGCCAAAACCAGCATCAACGACCTGCTGCGCAGCGACGACTGAGCTTTCGCGACAATACTTTGCAACACCGGCGATAGTTGGCAGAATGGCCTGACAGCCGGCTACGGCTGCGGCTGCGGCCCTGACCGGGCATAACAGGGCATAACGGGGGATAGGCATCATGTTCGTCACACCGCTGTTCAAACTGATGGCCGACAAGCAGGCGTCGGACATGTTCTTCACCTCCGGCGCCCCGATCCAGATCAAGATCAACGGCACGGTGATGCCGATCAACGCCCAGCCGCTGGATCCGGAACAGGTCAAAAAAATCAGCTACGAGCTGATGACCGAGCCCCAGATCAAGGAATTCGAAACCGTGCACGAAATGAATTTTGCCCAGAGCGGTGGCGACATGGGCAATTTCCGTATCAACATTTTCATGCAGAAAAACACCGTGGCGATGGTGATCCGCTTCGTCAAGCCGGACGTGCCGGCCTTCGACACCCTGGGGCTGCCCGCGGTGCTGAAGGAAGTGATCATGGAAAAGCTCGGGCTGATCCTGATCGTCGGCTCCACCGGCTCGGGCAAATCGACGACCATGGCATCAATGATCGATTACCGCAATGCCACCAAAACCGGCCACATCCTGACCATTGAGGATCCGGTTGAATTCATTTTCAAACACAAAAAATCCATCGTCAACCAGCGCGAAGTCCGCGTCGACACCCACAGTTACGAAAGCGCGCTGATCAGCGCGATGCGCGAAGCACCGGACCTGCTGATGATTGGTGAAATCCGCGACAGGACCACCCTGCAGAGCTCGCTGCTGTTCGCGCAGACGGGCCACCTGTGCATGTCCACCCTGCACGCCAACAACAGCTATAACGCACTGAACCGCATCATCGGCTTCTTCCCGCGTGAAGCGCGCGAGAGTCTGCAGGCCGACATGTCGATCGCGCTGCGCTGTGTGATCTCGCAGCGTCTGGTCAAATCCGTCGACGGCAAACGCGTCGCCGCGGTCGAGGTCATGCTCAACACCAAACACATCCAGGAACTGATCAAGGCCGGTGAGATCAACCAGATCAAGGACGCGATGGAGCAAAGCCTGTCGCCGGGATCCAAAACTTTTGAGCAGGCCCTGTTCGAACACTACCGCGCCGGACGCATCACCAAGGACGAGGCGCTGGCCAACGCCGACTCGCCGAGCAATCTGCACAATCTGATCAGCAATGCGCCCAAAGGCGGCAGCACGGCGAATACCCCGCCGCCCGGCGAAAACGGCAGAACCACCAGCGGCATCAACGACGACCTGTCGAGCATCAAGCTCAACCTCGATGCACTGGGCTGAAAATAATCCCAAGTCATTGTTTTTATTGATATATTAATATTTACCGCATTTTAGAGCGGGAACGCTTAACAGAAAGACCAGTTGCAGTTAAACCGGCGATTAACGCCGATGAACACAGATCAATCCGGCTCGACAAAGCTGAAGGCTGCTAAAAATAACTCATAACAATGACTTACATTGATTTGATGTGCCGTTTTCCGATGTTTTTTGATTTTATCGGCGTTTATCGGCGTTCATCTGCGGTTAACGTTTTCTGATTTTGATATGGCGCTTAATTAATTGCCCCGCGCGCCAGCACCCGCCGCGCCGCAGAACACGCCGCGGCAACTGATCGCCATTGCGGCCAAGCGTTTCCGCAAGGCCCGCCTCGCCTACGGCCACGGCACACTCAACGCCGATGATGAAGCCGCCTGGCTGATGGTGCATGCGCTGGGCTGCCCATTCGAAGACCTTGCAGCGCGACTCGACCAACCGGTCAGCACAAACATCGCGCAGCGCGCGCAGCAACTGTTCGCGCGCCGCATCAGCGAACGTATTCCCGCCGCCTACCTGACGCACGAAGCCTGGTTGGGCGAATACCGCTTTTATGTCGATGAACGCGTCATCGTGCCGCGTTCATACATCGCCGAACTGCTGCGGTCGCGATTGCAACCGTGGCTGAAGCCGCGCCAGTCGCCGCAAGCGATACTGGATTTATGCACGGGCTCCGGCTGTCTGGCCATTGTCGCGGCACATATCTTCCCGAAAGCGCAGGTCGATGGCGTGGACATTTCCAGCCCCGCACTCGCCGTGGCACGCCGTAACGTGCGCGAACATGATCTGGGGCAGCGGCTGCAACTGATCCGCTCCGACCTGTTCAAGAGCCTCAGCGGCAAACGCTACGATGTCATCCTCAGCAATCCGCCGTACGTGCGCGAACCGGTAATGCGGACCCTGCCCGCGGAATATCGCCGCGAACCGGCGCTCGCGCTGCACGGCGGTGAAGACGGCCTCGACCTGGTGCGGCGCATCCTCGCTGAAGCAGCAGCGCATCTGACGCCGCAGGGCTGGCTGGTGCTGGAGGTCGGGCACAGCAGGAAGCACGTCGAACAGGCTTTCCCGCAACTGCCTCTTTTTCGGGCGAAGACTATTTGGGCGAAGACTATCTGGGCGGAGACGAGCGGCGGGGACGACTGTGTTCTGCTTCTGCAGAAGGCAGCATTACCGGAGCCTCAAGCTGTTCCGGCGCCGCCGACCAGGCAAGCAACTGCTCGACGTCGCCGGCCGCCAGTTCCATGAACTGACCACGCTTCAGTCGCGGCGGCAAGGCGACGACACCGAAACGCACGCGCATCAGCCGGCTCACCGTCAGGTTCTGCGATTCGAACAGGCGGCGCACCACGCGGTTGCGGCCTTCGCGCAGCAGCACACGGAACCAGCGGTTAGCGCCCTCGCCGCCTTCCTCTTCCAGATATTCGAAACGCGCGATGCCATCCTCCAGTTGCACACCCGCGCGCAAGGCATCGAGGCTGGCCGGATTGATGGTGCCCAGCACGCGCACGGCATATTCGCGCTCGACTTCGAAACGCGGGTGCATCATGCGGTTGGCAAGGTCACCCGAAGTCGTAAAAATCAGCAGACCGCTGGTATTGAAATCGAGGCGTCCGATGGCCAGCCATTTCGCGCCACGCGCCGGCGGCAGTTTGCTGAACACCGTCGGCCGCCCCTGCGGGTCATCATTGCTGACAATTTCGCCTTCCGGCTTGTGATACAGCAGCACCCGCGGCAACTGCCCCTGCTTCGGCCAGCGCACGATGCGCGCCCCGACCTTGATGTGGTCTTCCGCCGTCACGCGGTCACCGATGCCGGCGACCTTGCCGTTGACCATGACCTCGCCGGCACGGATGCGTTCTTCCATCGCACGGCGCGATCCAAGACCTGCTTGGGCCAGCATCTTGTGCAGTTTTTCACCGCGCAACTCCGTCGGCGACTGAGCTGCTGTTCTGGCTGCCACTTCCGCAACATCAGGCGCCTGACTCTCACCGCGCGCCGTTTGTTGCGGTTTGGACGCCACCTTGGGTTGCGGGCGGCGGAAGGGACTGCGTTTTTTATTGACTCCGGGTTTCATACTGCACGCCTTTCCTGCACCGCCTGCGCCAGTGTACCGCTGTCAACATGTTCGAGTTCACCACCCACCGGCAGGCCGCGCGCGATGCGCGTGACCTTGACGCCCTTGGCCCGCAGCAACTCGCCGGCGTAATGTGCCGTAGCCTCGCCCTCCACCGTGAAATTGGTGGCCAGCACCACTTCCTGCACCACGCCGTCGGCGGCGCGCTGCAACAGGCGTTCGAGGTGGATGTCTTTGGGCCCGATGCCGTCGAGCGGTGACAAGGCCCCCATCAGCACAAAATACAGTCCGTCATGACAATGCGCCTGCTCCATCATCAGCAGGTCACCCGGTGTTTCGACCACACACAGCAGGCGCGCATTGCGCCGCGGCGACAGACACAACACACACACCGGTTCCTCGGAAAAGTTGTTGCAGCGTTCGCAATGCCGCACCCGCTCCAGCGCCGCCCCCATGGTCACCGCCAGGCGCTGGGCGCCGGGACGGTCGCGCTGCATCAGGTGGAAAGCCATGCGCTGCGCCGAGCGCGGCCCGACACCGGGCAGGCAGCGCAGCGCTTCGATCAGGGCTTGCAGCGAAGAGGGGGAATTCACAATGAGATTTTCTTATAAGTTATTGTTTTTATTAAGTTATTTTAAGAATCAGAATGGCAGCTTCATGCCCGGTGGCAGGGGCAACCCGGCAGTCACGCCGGCCATTTTTTCCTGACTGGTGGCCTCGACCTTGCGCACCGCGTCGTTCACTGCCGCGGCAATCAGGTCTTCCAGCATGTCCTTGTCGTCCCCCAGCACCGACGGGTCGATGGCGACGCGTTTGACTTCGTGCTTGCAGGTCATCACCACCTTGAGCGCGCCCGCACCCGCCTGCCCTTCGACTTCGATCAGCGCCAATTGATCCTGCATCTTGCGCATGTTGTCCTGCATCTGCTGCGCCTGTTTCATCAGTCCTGCAAGCTGGCCTTTCATCATGATGACTGTTCCTGAGTAATTATTTCGGTTTAATGGAAGCATCCTCGACCGAGCCGCCGAAATCCTCGAGCAGTTCACGGACAAAGGGATCCTCGCGGATTTCGGCAACTGCCGCGGCCTGCCGCTGTTCGGTTTTGCGGTCGGTCATGGCCTTGGGCGATACACCCGCCACTACTCCCGCAAGGAAAGTCACCCGCAACTGTGCCCCGAGCAATTGGCGCAAGGCCGCCGTCAGTTTTTCGCGAAATGGCCGGTCAAACAGCCGTTCGTCGGCAGGCGAGATGCGCAACTCGATCATGTCTGCCGTACGTTGGGTCATTTCACAGCGCAGTGCCAGCTGGTTGGGCATCCCGCTCAAACCCAACTGGCCGACCAGTTCCGCCCAAGATGACGGATCCGCTTTGACTGCAGCCGGTCCTGCCGTCGCAACAGCAGTCGCGGCCCTGGCCTGCGCCACCGGTGCAGCAGCGGTCGCAACAGCACCTCCCGCCGCCGGCGCAAAGGCCAGCATGCGCAGCAAAGTCATCATGAAACCCGCATGTTCATCCGGTGCCAGGCCGATCTCGGCGCGTCCCTGCGCGGCAATCTGGTAATAGAGCTGCAGATCTTCCGCCGACAGGGTTTTGGTCAGTTCCAGTATGGCCGCAGCATCCGGATCATCGGCGGCGATGCTTTGCGGCACCACCTGCGCCAACGCCACCCGATGCAGCAGTGAAGCCAGATCCTGCAGCGCCGACTCAAAGGACAGGCTGCGCTCAGCCATGCGCTCCGCACCGGCCACCAGTTCGGCACCGTTGCGTTCGGCCAGCGCCTTGAGTATTGCATAGAGGTAGGTCTGGTCCACCGCGCCCAGCATCGCTCGCGTTGAAGCCTCTTCCAGTTTGCCGCCGCCATGCGCAATCGCCTGGTCAAGCAGGCTGAGCGCATCGCGCAGGCTGCCTTCAGCGGCGCGTGCCACCAGCGCAATCGATTGCGCGTCAGCCGGCACGTTTTCCGCCGCCAGTATCTCAGTCAGCCGCTCGCGGATCTGCGGCTGCGGGATCTGCTTCAGGCCGAACTGCAGGCAGCGCGACAGCACCGTAACCGGAATTTTCTGCGGATCGGTGGTGGCGAGAATGAACTTCACATGCTCCGGCGGCTCTTCCAGCGTTTTCAGCATGGCGTTGAATGCATTCCGCGACAGCATGTGCACTTCGTCGATGATGTAGACCTTGTAACGCCCGCTGGTCGGCGCATACAGCGCGTTCTCCAGCAGCTCGCGCATGTTGTCGACCTGGGTGTTGGAGGCAGCGTCGAGTTCGATCAGGTCGACAAAACGGCCGGCATCGATTTCAGTGCAGGCCCCGCATTTGCCGCAGGGCGCTTCGGTGACACCGGTTTCGCAGTTCAGCGATTTCGCCAGGATGCGCGCCAGCGTGGTCTTGCCGACGCCGCGGGTGCCGGTAAACAGATAGGCATGGTGCAAGCGCTGCTGGCGCAGCGCATTGGTCAGCGCGCGCACCACGTGCTCCTGGCCGACCAGTTCGGTAAAGCTGCGGGGGCGCCACTTGCGGGCAAGAACCTGGGTCACGGTGGCTCGAATAGTTTGGATGATCAGTAGCTGGATTTTCAGCCACGGCCGCTATTTTACCGGCAAAGCCGCCGGCAAAAACGGCGCTGGCGCAGCCGTCTAGCGGAACCAGTACTGCAGCCGGACCTGGTTGGAATCGAGGCCGCTGTTGGGAAGTTTGATGCCGGCATTGGACAGATGCTGATAGCGGTAGCTGATATCGAACTCGCCGCGGGTGCCAAAACGGTAACCGAAACCGAGATGGTTGCCGAACTGGAAAGCGCTACCGAAATGTTTATTGCCCAGACTGGTCGCCCCCAGCAGATGAGCGCCGATACCGGCCTCGGCATAAACCCCGCGCAAATCGTTGGCTTGCAGCCGGAATACCGGGGTCAGGCCGAGTTCCAGCAGCCGGTTGCGCGTACCGGGAACGTTCTGCTCCCACTGCGCAAGCCCAAGGTCCCAGAATCCGCCGAGGTGCCAATCCTCACCCTGCAGCCAGCGCTGCGACCACTGCCACTGGGTGCCGACACGCCGCATTTCCGTGCGGTGGTCCTGCCCCGATTCGATCGCCAGGCCGTCCACGGCACGCGACGGCAGAACATCCCACATCAGCAGCGCGACAGCGAAACACGCGCCACGCATTGTTTTTCTTGGTATGAACACAAACAACTCACCGGACGGTCGTCGCCGTCCGTCCTGTTAAATGGGGTGGCGAGCCTAACCCCCGGCACTCGCATTAAATAGCTGTGGCTGCTTCCTTCCGGATCTGACCAGGTTCACTACCATGCGATGCGGGGAGGCCCGCCGTAAGAAAGCAGTAAGTATGCCCGCGAATCCTGATAAACACCATGACCGCGCGACCAACCCGACTTTACAAGACGGGGGCGTTAATGATTTTATAGCGGATAAAACAGTGCATCGGGAATGTGCCGCTGGCCGGCGGCACTGCCATCGATGACACTGATCATCATCTCGAAATAACGGCCATCGGAGGAGCGTCATGTCCACCCCAGCATCCGGCATCATCGAATCGGTCCTGCAGGAAACCCGCGTTTTCCCGCCGGATGCAAAAATGGTCGCGCAGGCCAACATTTCCGGAATGGACGCGTACCGTGCAATGTGCGCCGCCGCCGAAAAGGACTACACCGGCTTCTGGGCGGATCTTGCGCGCAAGCACCTGCTGTGGAAAAAACCGTTTACCCAGACGTTTGACGATTCGAAAGCGCCGTTTTTTCGCTGGTTTACCGACGGCACGCTGAACGCATCGTACAACTGCCTCGACCGTCACCTGCAGACCCAGCCTGACAAAACCGCGGTCATTTTCGAGGCCGACGACGGCAAGATCACCCGCGCCAGTTACAAGGATCTCCATCGCCACACCTGCATGATGGCCAACGGCCTGAAATCGCGTGGCATCAAAAAAGGCGACCGCGTCATCATCTACATGCCGATGTCGATCGAAGCCATCGTCGCAATGCAGGCCTGCGCGCGCATCGGTGCCATTCATTCGGTGGTATTCGGCGGCTTTTCGGCAAAAAGCCTGCAGGAACGCATCATCGACGCCGGTGCCGTGGCCGTGTTGACCGCCGACGAACAGATGCGCGGCGGCAAGACCATCGCGCTGAAGACTGCCGTTGATGACGGCATCGCACTCGGCGGTTGCGAATCGATCAAGTCCGTCGTGGTCTACGAACGCACCGGCGGCAAGGTCAACTGGAATTCGAAAATCGATGTCTGGCTGCATGACCTGGTCAAAGATCAGCCCGAAACCTGCGAGCCGGAATGGGTAGACGCCGAACATCCGCTGTTTATCCTCTATACCTCGGGCTCCACCGGCAAACCCAAGGGCATCCAGCATTCCACCGGCGGCTACCTGCTGTGGACCATCCTGACGATGCAATGGACCTTCGACCACAAGCCGACGGACATATTCTGGTGCACCGCCGACGTTGGCTGGGTTACCGGACACTCTTACGTCACCTACGGCCCGCTCGCCTGCGGCGCTACCGAAGTGGTGTTCGAGGGCGTACCGACCTATCCGGATGCCGGCCGCTTCTGGAAAATGATCCAGGATCACAAAGTCACGGTGTTCTACACCGCACCGACTGCGATCCGTTCGCTGATCAAGGCCGGCGGCGACCTGCCGAAACAATACGACCTGTCGAGCCTGCGCATCCTCGGCACAGTCGGTGAACCAATCAATCCCGAAGCCTGGATGTGGTACCACGAAGTGGTCGGCGGCACCCGCTGTCCCATTGTCGATACCTGGTGGCAGACTGAAACCGGCGGCCACATGATCACCCCGCTGCCCGGCGCGACGCCGACCAAACCGGGCTCGGCAACGCTGCCGCTGCCCGGCATCATCGCCGACATCGTCGATGAAACCGGACATTCGGTGGGCCGCGGCAAGGGCGGCATCCTGGTCATCAAAAAACCCTGGCCATCGATGCTGCGCACGATCTGGGGAGATCCGGAGCGTTTCAAGAAAACCTATTTCCCGGAGGATTTCCACGGCAAGTATTACCTCGCCGGGGACGGTGCAACTTACGACGAAGACGGCTACATCCGCATCATGGGCCGCATCGACGATGTGCTGAACGTCTCCGGCCACCGTCTCGGCACCATGGAAATCGAATCCGCGCTGGTCGCCAACAGCGCGCTGGTTGCCGAAGCGGCCGTGGTCGGGCGCCCCGATGACCTGACCGGCGAAGCCGTGGTCGCCTTCGTCGTCCTGAAGCAGGCGCGCCCCGAAGGGGATGCCGCGAAAAAAATCATCAAGGAACTGCAGGACTGGGTGGCAAAGGAAATCGGCCCCATCGCCAAACCGCGGGACATCCGCTTCGGCGACAATCTGCCGAAAACCCGTTCGGGAAAAATCATGCGCCGGCTGCTGCGTTCGATTGCCAAGGGTGAGGACATCGTGCAGGACGTGTCCACGCTGGAAAATCCGGCAATCCTCGATCAGCTCAAACAAAACCCGAAATAAGTCGACCGCGCGGACGACCCGCCCCCGCGCA
>Ga0163150_10000110_pt1 | contig 140867 bp, 122 predicted proteins | sample OliLakLV19P2IB_FD_148628 | JGI IMG/M metagenome (GOLD analysis project Ga0163150, IMG submission 148628) | Freshwater microbial mat bacterial communities from Lake Vanda, McMurdo Dry Valleys, Antarctica - Oligotrophic Lake LV.19.P2.IB | ecosystem: Environmental > Aquatic > Freshwater > Lake >... | reverse complement strand
GGTCGCCGCCTGCACCCTGCTCGTGCACCGCTGGTATCTCTGGGGCTTCGTCGCATCGACCCCCCACCTGGCACCGATACAGTACTTCCCGCTGATCGTCTGGCTGGCAGCAACGCCGTTCATCAGCTTGTGGCGTGCCGCACTGCTGGGGGCGCTGATCCTCGCGCAGTGCTTGACCGACCCGGTCTACGTGGCAGCGGCCGCGTTTGCGCCGCTGGCGCTGCTGGCCGCGTCACGAGTCGTGCGCGCACGCTGGCGACGGGACGGCTTCGTGCTCGCCGGGGTGCTGGTGGGAGCACTCCTCGGCCTGGTGCCCTTCCTCCTCGGCTACCTACGGGTGCGTGCGCAGAACCCGCTCCTGGACGAGCAGTCGCTGTGGCAGGGCGAGCTGCTACCGAGCAAATTGACGTCGCTGCTCTGGCATTCCAGCGCGGCAAGCACGATCGCGCCCGCAGCACTCGTGCTGATCGTGCTCGGCGCCCTGCTCGCGCTGCTGCGGCGCAAACGGACGTCGCTGCCGCACGATCCGGGCTGGTGCCACGGAGCGCTCTGGCTGCTGGTCGGGGTCGCGATCTCGCTCACGCCGATCGCGCACTGGGGCAGCCACGAGGTCTACCTGCCACAGTACCTGCTCGCCGTGACCACCCCGCTCTACGAGATCATCCGCGTCCCGCGGCGTCTCGGCGTAGCGGCGATGATCGGCGGCTGCATCCTCAGCGGCGTCGCCTTCGCGGAGGTGGTGCGCGCGCTCGAGCGTCCGGCGGCGAGTGGAACGGCCGCACGCCTGCGGCGCGCCGCGCTGGCGGCCGTCGCGGTGATCGCGCTGTACGGGATCCAGCCTGCCGGCACGGAGCCTCTGCCCGAGAGCTATCCGCTCCAGAAGACACCCAACATCCCGCCCGGCTTCGCGGCCGAGATCGCCCGCGCACAGGGACCGATCCTGCAGTTGCCCGCGCTGCGCCATGGCCAGCGCTCGCGCCCGAGCCCGAACGAGAACGCACACGCCATGTACCTCTCGACGTTCCACTGGCGACCGCTGCTGAACGGGTACTCGAGCTACTGGCCCGAGGGCTTCATCGCGCGCATGGAGCTCGCGGAGCAGCTACCAACCCGATCGGCCATCGCGCGCCTGGTGAAGGCCACCGGCGTACGCACGATCTGGGTGGATCTGCGTGGCTACGATGCCCTGGGACAACTGCGCTGGCAGGACGCGGAGCTCGGCCTGGTGCGCGGCCTCGAGCTGCGCGCGCGGGTGCGCAGCCACCTGCTGTTCGCGATCGATCCTGCATTCTTCCCCCGGCCGCCGGCCAGCGCTCCACCCGGCGCTCCGGGGTGAGCGGATCCCTGCTCTTCGCCGGGAACCAGGCCCGGGCGATGGAAGGAATGCTCCCCGCGCGGCCTTTTTCCATTGCACGGGCCGCCGCCGCAAACGACAATCTTCGCTTCCACGGCGTTCCATGGCAGATCGTATCCTCATAACCGGCGGCGCGGGCTTCATCGGCTCCTTCTTGACCGATCACTTCCTCGCCCGCGGCGACGACGTCCGTATCCTCGACAGCCTGGATCCACAGGTCCATCCCGACGGCCGGCCCGCGTGGTGTCATCGTGACGTCGAGCTGGTCGAGGCCGATGTCCGCGACAAGGCGGCGGTGGCGCGCGCGCTCGACGGCGTGCACGTGGTCGTGCACTGCGCAGCCGCGGTGGGCGTCGGGCAGGCGCTGTACCGCATCCAGCACTACGTCGACACCAACGTCACCGGCACGGCGACCTTGCTGGAGGCGATGGTCGAGCGGCGCGTACCGTTCAAGAAGCTGCTCGTGCCGACCTCGATGACGTCGTACGGCGAAGGCGTCTACCGGCGGCCGAGCGACGGTGCGCTGCTGCGCGTCGAGGTGCGCAGCGAGGATGACGTGCGCCACCACGGCTGGGAGCCCGCCGACCCCGCGACCGGCGAGCGGCTCGACGCGGTGGCGACGCCGGAGGACGCCGAGCTGCGCTCGCGCAGCGTGTACGCGCTCACCAAGCGCTACCAGGAGGAGCTCGCGACGAGCCTCGGCCGGGTCTACGGCATCCCGGTCGCCTGCCTGCGCCTGTTCAACGTCTTCGGTCCGCGTCAAGCGCTCAGCAATCCCTACACCGGGGTGCTGGCGATCTTCCTGAGCCGCCTGCTGTCGGAGCGCGGCCTGGTGGTCTACGAGGACGGCTTGCAGACCCGCGACTTCGTATCGGTGCACGACGTGGTCGCGGCGTTCGCGGCGGCGATCGCGGCGGACGAGGTGAGCAACCACGTGATCAACGTCGGCACCGGCGTGGCGCGGACGATCGCGGGCATCGCGCAGGAGGTCGCCGACTTCGCCGGCGTGCCGCTGCGCCTCGACGAGACCAGCGGAAAGTTCCGGGTGGGCGACGTGCGGCATTGCTTCGCCGACATCGACCGCGCCAGGCGGCTGCTCGACTTCGCACCGGGACACGACTTCCGCGGCCGGCTCGCCGAGATCGTCGCCTGGTCGGAGACCGCGGCGACGGCCGATCGCGCGCTCGACCCCGACGCCGAGCTGCGCAGCAGAGGACTGATCCGATGACCGTACCCGTGTCCGACTCGCCGACCCGCACCCGCCGCGTCCTGGTCACCGGAAGCAGCGGCCTCATCGGCTCGGAGGCGGTGACGTTCTTCGATCAGCGCGGCTTCGCCGTGAGCGGCGTCGACAACAACATGCGGCGCGACTTCTTCGGCCCCGACGGCGACACCACCGCGAACCTCGAGCACCTGCGCCGCAACACCAGGCGCTTCACGCACCACGCGCTCGACATCCGCGACCGCGACGGGATCCTGGCGCTATTCGCCGACACCCGCCCCGATCTGATCCTGCACTGCGCGTCGCAGCCGTCGCACGACCTCGCCAAGGACCGCCCGTTCGACGACTTCGAGGTCAACGCGGGTGCGACCCTCAACCTGCTCGAGGCGGCGCGCCGCCATGCGCCGGAGTCGCCGTTCGTCTTCATGAGCACCAACAAGGTCTACGGTGACGCGCCCAACGAGCTGCCGCTGGTCGAGCAGGAGACGCGCTGGGAGTACGCGCGGCCCGAGCACTGGAACGGCATCGACGAGAGCTGCCGCATCGACGCTTCACTGCACAGTCTGTTCGGCGCATCGAAGCTCGCCGCCGACGTGATGGTGCAGGAGTACGGGCGCTACTTCGGCATGCCGACCGTCTGCCTGCGCGGCGGCTGCTTGACCGGAGCGCGGCACGCCAGCGCCGAGCTGCACGGCTTTCTCGCCTACGTCGCGCGCGCCGTGCGCGAGGGCCGCCGCTACTCGATCTATGGCTACAAGGGCAAGCAGGTGCGCGACAACCTGCACGCGTTCGACGTCTGCACGATGTTCGAGGCGTTCCACCAGCGGCCACGCAGTGCCGCCGTCTACAACCTCGGTGGCGGTCGCGAGAACAGCGTGTCGGTGCTCGAGGCGGTCGCGCGCTTCGAGGAGCTGCTCGGGCGCCGCCTCCAGGTGGAGTACGTCGACGAGAACCGCGCCGGCGACCACATCTGCTACATCAGCGACCTGCAGCGCATCCGTGCGGACTACCCGGAATGGCAGATCCAGTATCCCATCGACCGCATCTTCCGCGAGCTCGCGGACGCCTAGCGAACACGCCACGATGAAGCTCTCGGTCGTCATTCCCGCGCGCAACGAGGCCGGCAACATCGGGCAGGCGCTCGACGTCGTCCGCGCGCGCCTCGCGCGCGACGGCATCGCCTACGAGATCGTGGTCGTCGACGACGGCAGCAGCGACCAGACCGGGGCCGAGGTCGAGAGCCGGCGCCGGATCGATCCGAACGTGGTGCTGGTGCGCAACCCCGGAGCGAACGGCTTCGGGCGCGCGGTGCGGCTCGGGCTCGAGACCTTCACCGGCGACGCGGTGGTGGTGATGATGGCCGACGGCTCGGACGACCCCGAGGACCTGGTCACGTACTACCGGATCCTGCGCGACGAGGCCGAGTGCGCGTTCGGCTCGCGCTTTCTCGCCGGCAGCGAGGTGGTGGACTACCCGCGCGTCAAGCTGCTGGTGAACCGCGCCGCCAACCTCTTCGTCCGCCTGCTGTTCGGCACCAGCTACAACGACACCACCAACGCCTTCAAAGGCTACCGCCGCGAGGTGATCGAGGGCTGCCAGCCGCTGATCTCGCCGCACTTCAACTTGACGGTCGAGATCCCGCTGAAGGCGATCGTCCGCGGCTACACCTTCAAGGTCGTGCCGATCCGCTGGCGCAATCGGCGCATCGGCACCAGCAGCCTGCGGCTCGAGGAGCAGGGCTCGCGCTACATGTTCATCGTGCTGAACGTCTGGCTGGAGAGGCTGCTTACCCGCGGCGACTACGTTCGTCCGACCGGCAGCGGCTTCGCGCCCTGGAGCGTCGCCGCCGAGCGCGAGCATGAGCCGACCTGAGGTGGCGCCCGCCCCCGGCGCACGCTCCGCGGACAGCGCGACCACGCTGAGCGAGCTCTACGCGGCGCGCTTCTCGGCGTCCGACCGCGAGGCCAAGAGCCGGCTGTGGCGGGTGCTGTGGCAGGGCTTCTTCCGGCGCTACGTCGCGCCCGACGCCTGCGTCGTCGACCTCGGTGCCGGCTCCTGCGAGCTGATCAATGCGGTGCGCGCCAAGCGCCGCATCGCGATCGACCTGAATCCCGACCTGCGGCGCTTCGCGGAGTCGGGCGTCGAGACGCACGCTCTCGCGCTCACCGAGCTGCTCGACGTGCTGACTCCCGGCTCGGTGGACGTCGCGTTCGCGAGCAACGTCTTCGAGCACCTGCGCAGCCCGGAAGCGCTGCTCGAGGTGCTCGGCGTCGTCCGCATCGCGCTCGCACCGCGCGGTCGCCTGATCATCGTCCAGCCGAACGTCCGCCTCACCGGCGGCGCGTTCTGGGACTTCTTCGACCACACGCTACCGCTCACCGAGAAAGGCATGGCGGAGGCACTCGCCCTGGCCGGCTTCCGGATCGTGGAATCGCGCGCCCGCTTCCTGCCCTACACGACCAAGGGCCGGCTACCGCAGCTCGACCTGCTGGTCCGCCTCTACCTGGCGCTCAAGCCGGCCCAGTGGCTGCTCGGCAAGCAGATGCTGATCGTCGCCGAGCGGGCCTGAGACCGCGCGCCGCCGCGCGCTCAGCGGCTGCCGCCGAGCAAGGAGCCCAGCACGCCGCGCAGGATCTTGGCCCCCATCCGGCCGCCGAGCTGACGACCCACCGCGGTGCCGAGCGAGCGCGCGGCGCTCTTCATCATCGCCTCGCCGGCGCTCTCGCGCGGCACCGGCGCGGAGCGTGGCTCCGGCTCCGCCGCGCGGGCCGCGCGGTCGCGCAGCCTCTCGTAAGCAGACTCGCGATCGACGGCGCGCTCGTAGCGGCCGCGCAGCGACGAGCCCTGGACCAGACGCGTGCGCTCGTCCGCGGTGACGGCACCGACCCGGCTCAGCGGCGGGCACACCAGCGCGCGCTCGACCGGGGTCGGCATGCCCTTCGCATCGAGGAACGACATCAGGGCCTCGCCGACGCCGAGCTCGACGATCGTCGTCTTGACGTCGAGGCCGGGGTTGGCGCGGAAGGTCTCGGCCGCCGCGCGCACCGCCTTCTGGTCGCGCGGCGTGAACGCGCGCAGCGCGTGCTGGACGCGGTTGCCGAGCTGGCCCAGCACCTCGTCCGGCAGATCGGTCGGGTTCTGCGTGACGAAGTACACGCCGACGCCCTTCGAGCGGATGAGCCGAACCACCTGCTCGATCTTGTCGCGCAGCGCGTCGGGCGCATCCTCGAAAAGCAGGTGGGCCTCGTCGAAGAAGAAGACCAGCTTTGGCTTGTCGAGATCGCCGACTTCGGGGAGCTGCTCGAACAGCTCGGAGAGCAGCCAGAGCAGGAACGTCGCGTAGAGCTTCGGCGCGCGGTAGAGCTTCTCCGACGCGAGCACGTTGACCACGCCTCGTCCGCCCTCGCTGCGCATCAGGTCCTGGATGTCGAGCGCGGGCTCGCCGAACAGGCGGTCGCCACCCTGCTCCTCGAGCGCGAGCAGCCCACGCTGGATCGCGCCCACGCTGGCCGCCGACACGCGTCCGTACTTCGTCGTCAGCTCCTTGGCGCGCGCGGCGACGTCCTCGAGCATGGCGCGCAGGTCCTTGAGGTCGAGCAGCAGCAGGCCCTCGTCGTCGGCCACGCGAAAGACCAGCGTCAGGACACCGCTCTGGGTCTCGTTCAGGTCGAGCAGCCTGCCGAGCAGCAGCGGGCCCATCTCCGAAACGGTTGCGCGCACCGGCAGCCCGAGCTCGCCGAACACGTCCCAGAGCACGACCGGGGCGCCGGCGTAGGCGAGCGGGCCGAGTCCGAGCTCGGTCGCGCGCGCCTCGATCTTCGCGTTGCCGCCGCCCGCCTGGCTGATGCCGGCGAGATCGCCCTTCACGTCGGCCGCGAATACCGGCACGCCGATGCGGCTGAAGGACTCGGCCAGCGCCTGCAGCGTGACGGTCTTGCCGGTGCCGGTCGCGCCGGCCACCAGGCCGTGGCGGTTGGCCATGCCCGGCAGCAGGCTCGAGTCCGGTCCGCCCGGACGCTTACCGACGAGAAGCGGCGTGATCGAGCTCATCTCGATCACCATTGGCCACACCAGGGCGGGCTCGCGCAACGGGGCGAGCCCGGCCGCGCCCTTCACCGCGCCAGGATGTCGGCGGCAGCGCGGCCGGCGTCGCGCCGAGCGGCCCGAGATTCAACACCACGCGCTCGGAGGTCAGCTTGCCGTCCCCGTCGAAGCGGCACCAGGCGCTGGCGCAGCACCGGCTGCGCGCGTCCAGGGGCACCGTGATCGGCTCCGAGGGATTCTAGAAGGACGCTCTCAGCCGCGCGCGTTGGGATCGTCGATCACGAACTTCCAGGTGCCGTCGGCCTGGCGACGGACGATCTCGATCGCCTTGCCGCTCGACTGCTGCTGCTTGCCGTCGGGGTCGGTCAGCGTCATGTGCCAGTCGTTGTAGAGCACCGCGACGTCGTCACCGCCGCGGATCACCTTGGTCACGTTCATGTCGAGGTGCGCCTTGGCACCGACCATGCCTTCGAGGACCGCGCGGATCTCCGCGGGTCCAGTGTAGACGCCGCCGTTCAGCGTGAGCACGCCGCCGCTCTCGTACAGAGCCGCGACCGCTGCCGCGTCGCCTCGATTCACCGCCTCGCCGAACAGGCGGTCGCAGTCCTCCGGTGTCCTCGCTGCCATGGCTCGTTCCTCCTCGCCTCAGTCGTGTGCCGCGCGCACGCCGAGGCTCCGGTATCATGCGTACGACCTCGTTGTCGCCGACCAGCACGACCTCGACCTCGCGGTAGTCGCCGGGTGGGAAGTAGACCAGGCCGGTCGCCGACAGACCGGGCCGCAGCGTGGTCGTTTGCAGCGCGCGGTCCTCGAAGCCGGCGACGACGAGCCCCACCGCCAGGATTCGCCGCGCCGCCTGCATCAGATCACGCGCTCCGCGCGCAGCCGCGCACGTTCCTTCGCACCGAGTCCGAGCAGCTTGCCGTACACCTCGTCGTTGTGCGCGCCGAGGCGGGGCGCACCGCTGCGGATCTTGCCCGGCGTGCGCGACAGGCGCGGATACACCCCCTGCATGCGCAGCGGCCCGACGATCGGGTCGGAGACGGTCTCGATGTCGCCGCGTGCGACGACGTGCGGGTCGGCGCAGATGTCCTCGACGGTCATGGTGCGTGCGAACGGCACGCCGGCGCCCAGACAGCGGCGCTCGATCTCGGCCGCGTCGTGTCGCTTGCACCACGCGGCGACGATGTCGTTGATCTCGTCGCTGTTCGCGACCCGGGCCTCGAGGGTCGCGAAGCGCGGATCGTCGAGCAGCTCCGGACGCCCGATCAGCTTGGCGAGGCGCGGGAAGAGGCCGTCGCCGGCGGCGATCACGGCGACGAACTGGCCGTCGGCGGTCTCCCAGTTGTCGAGCGGTGCCGAGTTGGCGAGCCGGTTGCCTTCGCGACCGCGCACGATGCCGAGGTGATCGTAGGCCGGCACGGTGTGCTCGAGGATGCGCAGGATCGACGCGTAGAGCGCGAGATCGAGCGCCTGGCCACGGCCGCTGCCGCCGCGCGCGCGCGACCGCGCGCTCGCGGCGCGCTCCTTCGCGGCCCCGGCCACCGCGTGGCCCGCGTCGTCGCGGCGATCGCGCTCGTAGAGCGCGATCATCACGCCGAGCGCGTTGAAGATCCCCGTCAAGTAGTCGGAGACGATGATGCCGGGCCGCACCGGCGGCCGGTCCTTGTAACCGGTCAGGTGCAGCAGTCCGCCCATCGCGATGCCGTTGCGGTCGAGGCCGGGGCGGTCGCGATAGGGGCCGGTCTGGCCGTAGACGCTCACCCGCGACAGCACCAGTGCCGGGTTGAGCGCGTGCAGCACGTCCGGTCCGAGGTTCCAGTCCTCGAGCGTTCCCGGCTGGAAGTTCTCGAGCACGGCGTCGGCCTCGACCACCAGACGCTTCAGCAGCTCCTGGCCCGCGGGCTTGCGCAGGTCGAGCGTGATCGACTTCTTGTTGCGCCCCTCGACCGCCCACCACAGCGAGTAGCCGTCCTCGAAAGGACCGATGGTGCGCATGAAGTCGCCGACGCCCGGCTGCTCGACCTTGATCACCTCGGCGCCGAAGTCGGCCAGCAGTGTGGCCGCGAACGGGGCGGCGATGCGCGTGCCGAGATCGAGGATGCGCAGCCCGGCGAGCGGCAGGGCCGTCGCGGCGGCGCTGCGTTTTGCGGGCGTACGCTGCGCGACCACCCGCTTCGCCGCGACTTTCTTCTTCACCGCGGCAGCCCGAGCACGCGCTGCGCGATGATGTTGCGCTGCACCTCGCTGGTGCCGGCGAAGATCGAGGCGGCGCGATAGTAGAGGTAGGAGTCGACGAGCCGGCCGCGGGTCGGGGCGTCGCTGCCGACCAGCGCCGCGCGCGGACCGAGCGCGCGCATCACGGTGTCGTGCATGCGCTGGCTCATCTCGCTCCAGTACAGCTTGATGAACGAGCTCTCGGGGCCGAGCGGCTCGCCGCGTACCATGCGCGTGAGCGTGCGCCAGTTGTTGAGCTTCGCGATCTCGACCTCGATCGCCGCCGCGGCGACGCTCTGCCGGAGCGCGCCATCGGCGGCGGCATGCTCGCGCGCGATGCGGACCAGGTCCTCGAGCAGCATGCGATGGATCACGAGCTGGCGCGGTGCGGTGCCGCGCTCGTGCGCGAGCGTGGTCTGCGCGATCTCCCAGCCCTTCCCTTCCTCGCCGACCAGGTTCGCGACCGGCACGCGCACGTCGTCGAGGAAGACCTCGTTGAACTCGGAGCTGCCCGTCAGCTGACGCAGCGGCCGCACCTCCACGCCGGGCGCGTGCATGTCGACGACCATGTACGAGATGCCACGCGCCTTGCTCGCGGACGGATCGGTGCGCGCGATCAGGATGCCGTGGTCGGCGAACTGCGCCCAGCTCGTCCAGACCTTCTGTCCGCTGACGCGGTAGACGTCGCCGTCACGCACCGCGACGGTGCGCAGCGCGGTCAGGTCCGAGCCGGCGCCGGGCTCCGAGAAGAGCTGGCACCACACGTCCTCGCACGACAGGATGCGCGCCAGATAGCGCTGCTTCTGCTCCTCGGTGCCGTGCTTCATCAGCGACGGTCCGACCAGGTTGACGCCGATGCGGTTGATCACCTCGGGCGCCCGCGCGCGCGCCATCTCCTCCTGGAAGATGTAGTTGGCCTCGACGCCGGCGCCGCGGCCGCCGTAGGCGTGCGGCCAGTGCACGCCGACCCAGCGGTCCCGTGCGAGACGGCCCTGCCAGGCTTGCAGGAAGGCGAACTCGGCGGCGAGGTCCGGGAACTCGACGGCGTCGCCGCTCGCGAACTGCGCCGGTACATGGAGCGCGAGCCAGGCGCGCAGCTCGGCGCGCAGCTCCTCGGCGGCGGGAGAGAACGTCAAATCCATCGCGGCAGGACTGTATCGGGGTCGCGTGCGGGGTCGCAACCGGCTCCGCGCGCACCGGCGCCGCGTACGGCAGCTCCCCGGCTACGCTGTGTCCAACCGTCAGCACCCATCACCGCCCGGAAGCGGTCAGCCGGCAGCACCGCGCGGACGGGGTCGAGAAATCCCACGGAATCGCGGGGTCTGCCACGACGCCGGCCCGGGAGACCGCTGCGGTACGCGCCTTGCTCCATGCCTCGGCCGAGAGAGCAGCGATGACCACCGTGACGAAGGACCAGGAGACGATCGAGGCGTGGGTGCGATCCGCACCCACGCCGAGGCGCTCAAAGGAATCGTCGCCACGATCGGCATCCTCCCCGGCAGCCGGGGCCGGATCTACACCGCGCAGGAGCTGATCGAGAAGATCGACACCGCCGTGCAGGTTCCGTCGCTGGCCAACGGGATCACGCGCACCCTCGGGCTGCGCGACAAGGTGCGCGAGATCGCACACCGCGGCGCGGCCAGGCCCTAGGCGACATCCACACGCGGTCCGGCGGAACACCCGTCCGGCCGCAGCCCCGTCCGCAAGGCTCGGGCGGGCTCGAACGACAGGAGTATGACCATGCGAACGACCATCGGTATGACCACGGCGGCACTCGCCGCATTCCTCTTCTTGACGGCCACGTCCGGCGACGCAGCACTGGTGCACGGCTCGGGCGCCTCGGACGTGCTGTTCGGCCTGGACGACGACGACATCGACGATCCCGAGATCCAGCCGGCCGGCGTGGCGGCGAACCAGAGCCTCAACAACGCCGACCTGATCCACGGGCTCGGCGGCCACGACGTGATGATCGGCCTGCTCGGCAGCGACACCATGCTCGGCGGCCCGGGCGACGACGGCAGCGATCTCTTCGACGGTGGCGCGGGCAACTTCGACGCCCTGGTGTTCGGCACGATCGACCGCGCCAGCAACATCCCGACCCTGTCGCCGGCGACCGGCAAGTACCGCGACACCGCCCTGCCGACCGCCAACGTCACCGGCCAGGGTGGCTTCTGCCGCATCGAGCAGGTTGCGGATCCGGTCGCCCGCGGCTTCGACTTCCTGGTGCGCTTCTTCTCGCGCGCAACCGGCAACCTGCTCGTCACCGTCCGCACGCGCAACGTCGAGCAGGTCTTCTGCACCTCCGAGGCGGGCGGCGCGATCACCTACGCCGACCTGACGGAGGTCGATCCGCAGCTCGTCGAGGTCTCGATCGACCAGGTCGAGGACCTGAACCGGACGGTGGGCGCGATCATCCGCTGATTCCGGCGGCAGCCCACCGTTGCTTGCTTACGCGCGGCGGCCCGATCCGCAAGGATCGCGGCCGCCGCGCTGCGCGCGACTCAGTCGTGGAGCATCGTGAAGGAGTAGGCGTAAAAGCCCATGTCGAGCGTGCTCTCTGCAGGGCCTGAAGGCACTCTGCGAAGAGGAGGCAGAGCGCAGGGCGTCGAACCGCCGGCGCGTTGACGGGGCGAGCTGGCGGATCGTTGCTGCCGGCATGAACAAGGTCAGCGGGTCGGACGGAGTCGGCTCGAAACCGAACCGCGCATAGAACCCGGCCGCGGCGTCGTCTTTCGCATCCACGAACAAGCCGATGCCTCCCGCGACATCAGCGACGCGAGCGACGCGGAGAATCGCTTCCACCAGTAAAGCCTTGCCGTATCCAGCGCCCTGCTGAGTCCGCGCCACCGCCAGCCGTCCAAGTCTCAGTGCGGGGATTTGTCGCGGCAGCTTCTTCGCCCACTTCGCCGGCACGTGCTGGCCGAGCACCTGGCAGGGCGAGATGGAAAAAAAGCCGAGCACGGGCTTCGGCGCGGCAGCAGCCTCGTCCACCAGCACGAAGGTCTTGGAGATTCCCTTGGTGATATGTTGTCGGGCGATCTGCTGAAGGTAGCGGTTCAACGGTTCCACGCCGCAGTCGAAGCCGCTGCGGGCGTGGGTTGCATCCAGCAGCTCGACGCTAAGCACGCACGAGTTTCCGATGGACGGTCCTGGCTGAGAGCAGCGCCGCGTTCGGTTTCGGTGGGGTGTCGAGCAACGCGAACACGCGCCGGGTCTGTTCGCGGTTCAGCCGGATGATCGTCTCGCGTTCGAGGATCTCCTGTGCTTGGCGGTGGGCGGCCTGCACGACGAAGTGATTGAGCGACGCACCTTGGAGATCGGCAGCGGCCTGGATGGTTTTCCGCACACCGGACGGAATACGCGCGACCAAGCGGGACTTCTTTTCGGCTACGACAGACATGGTGCCAATATGGCACCGGGCCTTGGGACGGTCAAGAATGGCGGTTTCGGCGCGAGTTGATCGTCGGAAAGGTCACGGTCACGGGAACCCGAAGTCGCGGTGCCCTCGGTCACGACGTTCAGACGAAACTTGCTCAGGGTTCCGGCGGTCATCCGGATCTGCGCCGCCGACTCGCCGCGGCCGACGCCCGCAGGGAGCGTGCCGCCGCGCGGCGCGCCATCCAGCGCTGCTCGATCCACATGCCGAGCAGCATCGCTACGACGAACACCAGCACCGGCGCGCGTCCGGAGGCGAGCGACACCAGTGCCGGACCCGGGCAGTAGCCCGCGAGACCCCAGCCCGCGCCGAACAAGGTCGCGCCGACCACCAGCGGACGGTCGATGTCACGCCGCGTGGGCACGAAGAACTTCGCCTCGAGGAATGGCGCCGGACGTGACAGCGCGAGCCGCGCGACGATCGCGTACACCAGCAAAGCGCCGCCCATCACGAACGCGAGGCTCGGATCCCAGTCGCCGGCGACGTCGAGGAAGCCGATCACCTTCGCCGGCTGCGTCATGCCGCCGATGCCGAGGCCGAGCGCGAACAGCAGCCCCGCCGCGAATGCGACCACGTTCTTCACGAGCCACCTCCAAGCAGGTGCCGCACGACGTACGTCATCGCGGCACCCGCGAGCATGAAGGTCGCCGTCGCGACCAGGGAGCGCGGCGACAGGCGAGCGACGCCGCAGACCCCATGGCCGCTCGTGCAGCCGCTGCCGAGCTGGGTCCCGAAGCCCACCATCAACCCGGCGACGATCAACAGCGGGAAGCCGACCACGCTCGGTCCGATCGATGCCGGCGCGACGAGCTGCAGCACGAGCCCGCCCGCGAGCAGGCCGGCGACGAAGAGCGCGCGCCAGCCGGTCTCGTTGCGCTCGCCGCGCAGCAGGCCACCGACGATACCGCTGATGCCGGCGATGCGGCCGTTCGCGAGCAGCATGAGCGCCGCCGCGGCGCCGATCAGGAATCCGCCCAGCAGCGAGGACACCGGGGTGAAATCAGTCATGGTGATCCTCCGGATCGTGGCCGAGAACGTTGAGCGGCGTCTTCAGATAGGCGATGCCGTTGGCCTCGGGCTCGGGCAGGTAGCCGGCGCGGATGTTCACCTGTACCGACGGGATGAGCAGCACCGGCATCTCGAGCTCGGCGTCGCGCCGCAGCCTGAAGCGAATGAAGTCGTCGCGCTTGGTGTGCGCGGTGAGCTGCACGTTGCTCGCCTGCTGCTCGCCGATGGTGCTCGCGAAGCGTATCTCGCGCCCGCCCGGCCGATAGTCGTGGCAGGTGAAGACGCGCGTCTCGCCCGGCAGCGTGTAGAGGTGCTGCACCGAACCGTAGAGCGCGTCGGCCGAGCCGTCCGGAAAGTCGCAGCGCGCGACGCCGTAGTCCGGCATGAACAGCACGTCGCCGACGAACAGCGCGCCACCGACCCTGTAGGTCATGCAGGCCGGCGTGTGACCGGGCGTCCAGAGCGCCTCGATCGCGAACGGCCCGACGTCGAGCACCTGCCGGTCCTCGAGCAGCACGTCGAACTGGCTGCCGTCGCTCCGGAACTCGGGCCCCAGGTGGAGCAGCTTCGCCCACAGCGCCTGGATCTGTGGCAGCTTCCAGCCGATCACCGTCTTCGCGCCGTAGCGTTCCTTGAAGAACGGCATACCGCTCAGGTGGTCGGCGTGCGCGTGCGTGTCGAGCACGTACGGAATGCGCAGCTCCTCGCGATCGACGTAGCGCGCGACCTCGTGGTTCGACCCGTTCCAGGTGCGTCCGCTCTTGGGATCGTAGTCGGTCACCGAATCGATCACGACGCCGACCTTGGCGCGCTCGTCGTGCACGACGTAGGTGAGCGTCGAGGTGCGTTCGTCGAAAAAGTGCTGGATCTTCACGTCTTCCCCCCTTCACGCGCCGCGAGCTGCAGGAGCCCACCCAGCAGCGCGACGTTCTTGATCAAAGGGCCCATCTCGCCGGCGGTACCGACCAGCGCCGTCACGCTGATGGGGACCAAGTCGAGTCCATCGGTCATCGACATCACTTGAATTCTCCGGTTCTTCTTCCTCATTCCTCAGACGAGCCATTCGCCGATGCCCTGCACGAGTATACCCGTGCCGAGCACGAGCAGACACGCGGCAAACGTGCGCTGCAGCGCGACGGCGCTCATGCGTGACCCGAGCGGCCATGCCAGCGCGGCGCCCACGAGCGCCGCGCCACCCACCTCGAACCCTGTCACCCACTCGACCGTGCCATACGCAGCGTGCGCCCCGAGCGCGGCGAGGGAGTTGAGCGCGATCACCAGCAGCGAGGTCGCGACGGCCTGCTTCATCCCGAGCCCGAGGAGCAAGGTCAGCGCGGGCACGATCAGAAACCCGCCACCGACCCCGAAGAACCCCGTGGCGACACCGCCCCCGAGCCCGGCGGCGAGCGCGGCCCAGGCGTGCACCTCGCCATTCGCGGACCGTTGGCCGCGCGACATCATGCGCACGGCCACGAGCAGGCTCGTCAGCCCGAAACCCCCGATCACGAGCGCCGCGGGCACGTGATGGTCGAGCCACGCGCCCGGCATCGCGCCAACCATCCCGGCGAGCCCGAAGGTGACGCCGACCCGGAGGTGCACGGCGCGTCGAGGCGGTTCGCCGGCAGGATGCGCACCAAGGCCGCAAGGGCCGGGTGGCGGACGCGCTCGGCATGAGCCGTTCGACACTCTGGCGCAAGCTCTACCAGCACGGCATCGAGGTGCCGCGCGACCGCGCCTGAAGTGTCGCGCGCTTTGACCCCGCTCGGCCTTCGTGTTTACTCTGCCGCGGCGGTTGGGGGCTCGAGAGACGGAGGGGGGTAGGACCGACGTGCAGGGGCGGCAGGTCGCACGAGCACGCGTGACGGGCGCCATCGCGGCCGCTTTTGCGATCGTGGCGGTCCCGGCGATGAGCGCATTCGGCGCCGACGACGCCGTGCGCGCCGTGCCCAACATGTTCGCGCCGGTCTCGACACCCGCGAACACGATCCGCGAGCTGTCCTTCCTCGTGCTCGGCATCTCGGCCGGGATCTTCGTGGTCGTTTCCGGCGTGCTCTTCTGGTGCGTCTACCGCTACCGGCAGCAGCCGGGCGACGATCGCGAGCCGCCGCAGGTCTACGGCAGCAACCCGATCGAGTGGGCGTGGACCATCGTGCCGGTGCTGATCGTCCTGATCCTCTTCCTCGCCACCGCGCGCACCATCAACGAGCTGCAGGCGAGCGAGGTCCCGCCGAACGCGCTGAAGGTGACCATCGTCGGACATCAATGGTGGTGGGAGATCCGCTACCCGGATCTCGGTGTGGTGACGGCGAACGAGCTGCACCTGCCGGTCAGCTCCGCGGACACCAAGCGGCCGACCTACCTCACCCTCGAGTCGCAGGACGTGATCCACAGCTTCTGGATCCCGCAGCTCGCCGGCAAGACCGACGTCGTGCCGAACCGGCGCAACCTGATGTGGGTCGAGCCGACCGAGACCGGCACGTTCCTCGGCCAGTGCGCCGAGTACTGCGGCACGCAGCACGCGAAGATGCTGCTGCGCGTGATGGTGCACGAACCCGCCGACTTCGAGCGCTGGGCCGCGACGCAGCGCAAGCCCGCCACGACCGACACCGCAGTCGCCGAGGGCCGCGCCATCTTCCAGTCGACCGCGTGCATCAACTGCCACACCCTCGACGGCACCAACGCCGACGGCCGCTTCGGCCCGGACCTCTCGCACCTGATGAGCCGCACCACGATCGGTGCCGGGGCGGCGACCAACACGCGCGACAACCTGCGCGCCTGGGTCGACGATCCACATCAGTTCAAGCCCGGCGTGCTGATGCCCGCGATGAAGCTCGACACCCCCGAGCTCGACAAGCTCACCGCCTTTCTTCTGAGCCTCGAATGAACGGAGGAGCACGGTGACCGTTCTGGACGAAGGCATCGCCCGCCCGCGGCCCGCCGAGCGCGTCTCGGCCTGGGTCACGGTGCACGACTGGGCGACGACGGTCGATCACAAGAAGCTCGGCGTGATGTACATCTCGTCGGCGCTGGTGTTCTTCCTGATCGCCGGGCTGGAGGCGTCGCTGATGCGCATCCAGCTCGCGGTGCCGAACAACGACTTCCTGCCGCCGACGACCTTCAACCGCCTGTTCACCATGCACGGCACGACCATGGTGTTCCTGGTCGGCATGCCGATGTTCTTCGGCTTCGCGAACTACCTGACGCCGCTGATGATCGGCGCGCGCGACCTGGCGTTTCCGCGCCTCAACTCGTTCGGCTTCTGGCTGTTCCTGTTCGGTGGCCTGCTGCTCTACTTCAGCTTCCTCGGCGGCGCCGGCCTGTACGGCGCCGGCACCGCACCCGACGTCGGCTGGTTCGCGTACTCGCCGCTCACCGGACGCGCGTTCTCGCGCGGCAACAGCACCGACTACTGGATCCTCGGCATCCTCGTCAGCGGCCTCGGCAGCACCGCGACCGCGCTCAACATCGCAACCACGATCATCACCATGCGCTGTCCGGGGATGACGTGGGGCAAGATGCCGCTGTTCGTCTGGCTGATGCTGGTCAACTGCCTGCTGACGCTGATCATCCTGACGCCGCTCACCGCAGCCCAGGTGATGCTGCTCTTCGACCGCTTCCTCGGCGCGCACTTCTTCGACACCCAGGCGGGCGGCTCGGCGGTGCTGTGGCAGCACTTCTTCTGGTTCTTCGGCCACCCCGAGGTCTACGTGCTGATCCTGCCGGCGTTCGCGATCGCCAACGAGATCGTGCCGGTGTTCTCGAGGAAGCCCCTGTTCGGCTACCCGTTCATGGTCGGCGCGACGGTGATGATCGGCTTCATCAGCATGAGCGTGTGGGCGCACCACATGTTCGTGGTCGGCCTGAGCGCGGCCGCGAACACCTTCTTCACCGCTTCCACGATGGCGATCGCGGTGCCGACCGGGATCAAGATCTTCAACTGGCTCGGCACCATGTACGGCGGCAAGATCCGCTTCAAGATGCCGATGCTGTGGTGCACGGCGTTCCTGTTCTCGTTCGTGATCGCCGGCCTGACGGGCGTGATGCTCGCCGTGGTACCCTGGGACTGGCAGCTCAGCGACTCGTACTTCGTGGTCGCGCACTTCCACTTCGTGCTGATCGGCGGCCTGCTGTTCAACATCTTCGCAGCGATCTACTACTGGTTCCCCAAGGTCACCGGACGGATGCTCGATGAGAAGCTCGGCCGGCTGCACTTCTGGATCTTCACGATCGGCTTCTACCTCACCTTCACGACCATGCACTTCCCCGGCCTGCTCGGCATGCCGCGGCGGATCTACACCTACGAAGCGGGTCGCGGCTGGGACACGCTCAACCTGATCACCACGCTCGGCGTCGCGGTGCAGGCGATCGGTCTGCTGTTCTTCCTGTGGAACGTGGGGCGCTCGCTGCTGCGCGGCGATCCGGCGGGCGATGATCCGTGGGATGCGTGGACGCTCGAGTGGTCGACGACGTCACCGCCGCCCGACTACAACTTCGAGACCGTCCCCGTGGTGCACAGCCGGCGTCCGCTCTGGGATCTGAAGCACCCGGAAGACCCGGACTGGAAGTACGAATGAGCGCTGCATCGGGAAGCATCGCCGCGCCCAGCGCGCCGCCGCCGGCGCCCGCGAGCTGGAATCTGCCCGACAAGGGACGCGTCGGGATGGCGTGCCTGATCCTGACCGAGAGCTCGTTCTTCGCGATCTTCGTGGTCGCCTATCTGTTCTACATCGGCAAGAGCCTGCACGGCCCCTACCCCGCCGAGGTCCTCGACCTGCCGATTCTGAGCTCGATCTGCCTGCTGTCGAGCAGCGTGACGATCGTGTTCGCGATCCGCGCACTGCGCGCGGGCAGCACCGCAGGCTTCGTTGCGTGGTGGCTCCCGACGATCCTGCTCGGGCTCGCGTTCCTGATCCTCACCGGCGTCGAGTGGTACGGCCTGATCGTCGGCCACGGCCTGTGGGTCGACACCAATCTGTTCGGCACGACCTTCTACTCGCTGGTCGGCTTCCACGCCTTCCACGTCTTCGTCGGACTGTCGCTGCTGACCCTGGTGCTCGTCTTCGGCTTGACGGGGCACCTGCGCGCGGAGCACGCGGAGCGCACCGAGGTGCTGTCGTGGTACTGGCACTTCGTCGACACGGTGTGGATCGTGGTGTTCACGGTGGTCTACGTGGTCGGACGGTGAGGTGACTTGATGGCCGAGCACCGCACCGAAGATCTCGTCGACGCCGTCCGGGTCCCGGCGACCACCTCGTGGCCGCTGCTCGCCGCACTCGGCGCGACCCTGGTCTTCGCCGGGCTGGTGACGCACGTGATGGCCACCATGGTCGGCGTCGTGCTGTTCTTCGTCTCGAGCGTCGGCTGGTTCCGCTCCGTGCTGCCGCACGAGGACCACGAGATCGTCGCACTCCGTCCCGCGGCGCTGCGGGCGCGGCCGATCGTCGCCTCGCCGCGCAAGGTCGAGCACCTCGAGCCCGGCGGCGCGCACCAGCACCGCATGCGCCTGCCGGTCGAGATCCATCCCTATTCGGCCGGGCTCTGGGCCGGGCTCGCGGGTGCGGTCGCGATGGCGGTGGTCGCCTGCGCCTTCGGCCTGATCGTGTTCGGCAGCATCTGGTATCCGATCAACCTGCTCGCCGCGACGGCCCTGCCGTCACTGGCGAGCGCGTCGCCCGAGCAACTCGCGCAGTTCGACGGTTTCGCGGTATTCATCGCGACGCTGGTACACGGTGCGATGTCGATCCTGGTCGGCTTCCTGTACGCCTTCCTGCTGCCGACCATGCCGCGCCATCCGATCTTCATGGGCGGCGTGGTCGCGCCGCTGCTCTGGACCGGTCTGGTCTGGGCATCGCTGGGTGTGATCAATCCGGTCCTGAACGCACGCATCCAGTGGGGCTGGTTCATCGCCTCGCAGGTGGTATTCGGCCTGGTCGCGGGCTTCGTCGTGGCGCGCACCGAGCGCATCCGCACCCTGCAGACGCTGCCGCTCGCGCTGCGCGCCGGCATCGAGGGTGGCATGCGCGAGGACGAGCAGGACGATGAGAGGAACCGCCCGTGAGGCGCTCGCGCGCACGCACCCTGCTCTGCACAGCACTCGTCGTGCTCGCCGGCTGCGACAGCCTGCCCGGCAAGCCGAATCCCGAGGAGCGCTACGTGCTGCCCGCCGCGGTCATGGGCTTCGACGACCTCTACGGCACCAACTGCTCGGGCTGCCACGGTGCCGACGGCCGCCTCGGTCCGGCGCGCGCGCTCAACGATCCCCTCTACCTGGCGATGGTGAGCGACCAGGAGCTGACGCAGGTGGTCGCGTCCGGCGTGCCGAACACGACCATGCCGGCATTCGCGATCACGGCGGGTGGTACGCTGACCGACGAGCAGATCGCGGCCCTGATCCGCGAGATGCGTGCGCGCTGGGCGCGCCCGCAGGAGATCGCCGGCGTCAGCGTGCCGTCGTATGCGGCGGCGCTCGGCGACGCGCAGCGCGGTGCCGCGGTATTCGCGGCGGCGTGCGCGTCGTGCCACGGCGCCGGCGGCACCGGCGGCACGACCAGGGGATCGATCGTCGACGGGTCGTACCTGGCGCTGGTCAGCGACCAGTCGCTGCGCTCGACCGTGATCGCGGGCCGCACCGACCTCGGCATGCCCGACTTCCGCGGCAGCGCGGGCGCGACGCCACTGACCGCGCAGCAGATCGCCGACGTCGTCGCCTGGCTCGCCGCGCAACGCAAAGAGTTTCCGGGCCCACCGTACCCGGGGAGCAAGTGATGGCACCTGAAGCGCAATCGCAGGCCGGCACGCGCCGCAACTTCCTGATGAAGATCGGCATCGCGATCAACGTCGTCGCGGCGAGCCTGATCGCCGTGCCCATCGTCGGCTTCATCGCCGCGGCGCTGCGCAAGCGCTCGTACCAGGCGTGGGTCGAGCTCGGCCCGTTGAGCGCGTTCCCCGCGGGACAGACGCGGCTCGCGACCTACCAGAACCCGTTTACCGTGCCGTGGGACGGCAAGACCTCGAACGTCGCCTGCTGGGTACGCCACCTGGGCGCCAACCAGATGCAGGTGTTCGCGGTGAACTGCGCCCACCTCGGCTGCCCGGTGCGCTGGTTCCCCGAGTCCAAGCTCTTCATGTGCCCGTGCCACGGCGGCGTCTACTACGAGGACGGCTCGCGCGCGTCCGGTCCGCCGCCGCGCGGCCTGTTCGAGTACGAGTACGAGGTCCGCGGCGACGAGCTCTGGGTGCGCGGCGGCCAGATGCCCACCCTCGCGAACCCGGTATGAGCGACATGGACGAACAAGATCTCCGCGCGCAGCGAGCGGGAAGAGGAGGCTCCGGCGGGCTTCGCCCGCTGGAGGAGAAGGGCGGCGCCCTTCTCCGGGTCCTGGATTGGATAGACTTTCGCGTCAAGTTCCGCGAGTCGTTCCTGCCATCGATCGTCCACCCGATCCCGCGCAACACCGCGAGTTGGTGGTACGTCTTCGGCAGCGCGACGCTGGTCTGCCTGATCCTGCAGGTGGTGACCGGGATCTGCCTGGCGCTGGTCTACGTGCCGTCAGCAGGAGAAGCCTGGCAGAGCCTCGTCCACTTGAACTACGTGCAGCCGCTCGGCTGGTTCCTGCGCGGCATGCACTACTGGGGCTCGAACTTCATGGTCGCCCTGATGACCATCCACCTGATCCAGGTGTTCATGTTCGGCGCCTACAAGTATCCGCGCGAGCTCACCTGGCTGGTGGGCTGCGTGCTCTTCATCTGCACGCTCGGCATGGCCTTCACCGGCCAGGTGATGCGCTTCGACCAGGACGCGTACTGGGGTCTCGGCATCGGCGCGTCGATGGCGGCGCGCTTCCCGCTGATCGGGCAGGAGGTCGTGCAGCTCATGCTCGGCGGCCCGATCATCGCCGGCGAGACCCTGTCGCGCTTCTTCGCGCTGCACGTGTTCGTGATCCCTGGTCTCCTGCTCGGCCTGGTCGGCCTGCACCTGCTGCTGGTGGTCAAGATCGGCATCAACGAGTGGCCGATGCCGGGCCGGCTGGTCACCCGCGAGCGCTACCTCGAGGAGTACCACGAGCTGGTCGAGCGCGACGGCGAGCCGTTCGTGCCGCACGGCGTGACGCGAGACGTGGTGTTCGCCGGCATCGTCATGCTCGCCATCGCCGCGTTCGCCGCCTACTTCGGGCCCAAGGGCCCGAGCGGCCTGCCCGATCCGACGTTGATCGAGACCAATCCGCGGCCCGACTTCTGGTTCCTGTCGCTGTTCTCGGTGTTCGCCCTGTTGCCACCGTACATGGAGACGGCGCTGATCTTGACGGCACCCGTCGTCCTGATCGCGCTCGCCTTCCTGCTGCCGTTCTACTCGAACACCGGCGAGAAGAGCTGGCAGCGCCGGCCCGGGGCGTGGATCCTGGTCATCATGGTGTTCCTGATGCTGGGCGTGCTCACCTGGCTCGGCACCTACTCGCCGTGGTCACCCGACATGACGGCGTGGAGCGGTGCACCGGTGCCGGTGCACTACGTGCAGGCGAGCTCGCCGCTCGAGCTGCAGGGCGCACTGGTCGTGCAGGCGAAGCAGTGCCGCAACTGCCACCAGCTCGGCGACGGCGGCGGGCTGCGCGGTCCCAACCTCGACGGCGTCGCGTCGCGCTTGACGCGCGATCAGCTCATCCGCCAGGTGCTGCAAGGCGGCGGCAACATGCCGGCCTATGGCAAGAACCTGAGCCCGGCCGAGGTGACCGCCCTGGTCGCGTTCCTGACCACGTTGCACCCCGCCGGCGAGCTGCCGGCGCGCGACTCGGCGGTCCCGGCGCCCGAGCCTGCAGCCGCCGCCGGCGGCACGCGGCCGGGCGACGCGGGCTGATCGCCGCCGCCGCTCGGTCCGAGGCGGCGGCAGGACGCCGTTCGTGGAACTGCCATGCACCCGGTGACGCAGGCTGCTCTGGCGTCGTTCTCGATCGACCCGTGGATCACGGTGGCGCTGCTCGTGACGGCGCTGGTCTACCTGCGCGGCTGGCACGCCTTGCGCCTGCAGATGCCGGAGCGCTTCACTGTGGTGCGTCTCGCGTCGTTCCTCGGCGGGCTCGCCACGATCTTCGTCGCGCTCGCCTCGCCGCTCGACGCCTTCGCCGGCCTGCTGCTCACGGTGCACATGATCCAGCATCTGCTGCTGACCATGGTCGCGGCACCGTTGCTGCTGCTCGGCGCGCCGCAGATCCCGTTGCTGCGCGGCCTGCCCGCGCGCTTCGTCCGCGCGGCACTCGGACCGTTTCTCGCAGCTCCGGAGCTGCGCACCCTGGGTCGAGCCGTGTCGCACCCCCTGGTCGGGCTGCTCGGCTTCGTCGCGGCCACCTGGCTGTGGCACGTGCCAGCGCTCTACGAGCTGGGGCTGCGCTCCCCGAGCTGGCACGCGTTCGAGCACGTCTGCTTCCTCGTCACCGCCCTGCTCTTCTGGTGGCCGGTGGTCGCGCCGTGGCCGAGCGTCGCGCTGTGGCCGCGCTGGGCGCTGCTGCCGTATCTGCTCGCCGCCGACCTCGCCAACACCGCACTCTCGGCGCTGTTCTCGTTCTCCGAGACCGTCGTCTACGCGACCTACGCGACCGCGCCGCGGCTCGGTCGCGGCTCTGCACTCGACGATCAGGCCGCGGCCGGCGCCCTCATGTGGGTGCTCGGCTCGGCCTTCTACTTGATCCCGGCGGCGGCGATCGCGATCAAGCTCTTGACCCCGCCGCTATTCCCAGGAGAGGGGCGCCGCCCCTCTCCGCTCGCTGGCGCTCGGCCGCGCGCTCTGCGCGCGGGGGTCAGAGGCCGCAGCGGCACGCTCGATCTGCTGCGGCTGCCCCTGCTCGGCTCCGTGCTGCGCCGGCCTGGGTTTCCGTGGGTGATGCGGCTGGTGATGTTCGCGCTCGCGACGCTGATCGTCGCCGATGGGCTTTTCGGACCGGCGATGGCGCCGATGAACCTGGCCGGCGTCCTGCCGTGGACGTGGTGGCGCGGGCTGCTCGTCGTCACGCTCCTCGCCGCCGGCAACTGGTTCTGCATGGCTTGCCCGTTCCTGGTGCCGCGCGAGCTCGGCCGGCGCTTCCTGCCCGCGGGACTGCGCTGGCCACGCGCGCTGCGCTCGAAGTGGCTCGCGATCGCCGTGCTGCTCTCCTACCTGTGCGCCTACGAGGCCGCCGACCTCTGGGACAGCCCGGCTGCGACCGCCTGGATCGTGCTGGGCTACTTCGCCGCCGCGTTCGCAGTCGACGGCCTGTTCCGCGGCGCGAGCTTCTGCAAGTACGTGTGCCCGATCGGACAGTTCAACTTCGTCACCGCGACGCTGTCGCCATTCGAGGTCCGCGTCAAGCAACCGGCGACGTGCGCCACCTGCACGACGCAGGATTGCATCCGCGGCAACGATCAGCGCCGTGGCTGCGAGCTCGACCTGTACCTGCCGCGCAAGGAGGGCAACCTCGACTGCACCTTCTGCCTCGACTGCGTGCACGCCTGCCCGCACGACAACATCGGCATCCTGGCGGTCGCACCGGCGGCGGACCTGACCCGCGATCCACGGCGCTCCTCGCTCGGGCGGCTGTCGGCGCGCGCCGACGTCGCGACGCTGGTGCTGGTGCTGGTGTTCGCAGCCTTCGCGAATGCCGCGGCGATGGTGGCGCCGGTGGTCGCCTGGCAGGAGTCGCTCGGGACGGTGCTCGGGCTGCCGCGCGGTCCGCTGACGATCCTCCTCCTGCTGCTGGCGTTGGTGCCGCTGCCCGTCGCGCTTGCGCTCGGCTGCGCGGCAACTGGACGCACGCTGGCGGGCACGCATGCCGGCGTGCGCGAGCTCTTCTGCCGCTTCTCGCTCGCGCTGATCCCGCTCGGCGCGAGCATGTGGCTCGCACACCTGCTGTTCCACCTCGCCACCGGCGGCACGACCTTGCTCCCCGTGCTGCAACGCACAGCACTCGGCCTCGGGGTGACCGCACTGGGCGCACCCGACTGGTCGATGTCGGCGGCGAGCGGCGATCTGCCGTGGCTGCTGCCGCTACTCGTGCTGGTGCTCGACGCCGGTCTGCTGCTCACCCTGTGGGTCGCGTGGCGGATCGCGACCGGCTACGCCGGGCGCGCGTCGCGCGAGGCGGCGCTCGTGCTGCCGTGGGGCAGCGTCGCGTGCGCGCTCTACGCGGTTGCGATCTGGATCCTGCTGCAGCCGATGGAGATGCGCGGCACGATGGTGCACGGATGAGCTGGTGCTCGAGCCGCACGACCCGCGGGCTCGTGTGCTTGCTGGCGATGCTCGTCGTGCCAGCGCTGCGCGTAGCCCTCGCGCAGGCGGACGGCGGCCTGGTTCGCGCGAGCGCCGAGCAGGGCGGCCTCGTCGTCACGCTCTTCACGACACCGACCCCGCTCCGGGTCGGCGTCGCCGACGTGAGCGTGATGGTGCAGGACGCGGCGACGCGCGCGACGCTGCTCGACGCACAGGTCACCGTGCGCGTCGCAGCGCTGCACGAGGACGCGCTGCCCGCGACCGTCCGGCTGAGTCACGCCGCCGCGACCAACAAGCTGCTACAGGCGGGCACCATCTCGCTGCCCGTTCCCGGCTCGTACCGCCTGGTCGCTGAGGCGCGTCGCGGTCCCGCCCGGGCGGTGGTCGCGACCGAGCTCACGGTCGCGCCGGCGTTGCCACCGCTGCTGGCGCTCTGGCCCTATCTCGCGTTACCAGCAGTCGTGGTCGGAATCTTCCTCGTGCACCAGTGGCTACGTCGGCGATCGGTCGGGACCGCGCGTGAAATCCTCGCCGCGGCGCATGACGGGAGATCTGCGCGATGATCGCCGGCAAGCGCGTCTGTGTCGTCATGCCGGCCTACAACGCCGAGAGCACCCTCGAGCAGACGGTCGCCGAGGTGCCCAAGGACGTGGTCGACGACATCGTCGTGGTCGACGACCGCTCGCCCGACGGCACGGTGGAGGTCGCGCGCCGGCTCGGTCTGCACGTGATCGTGCACCCGCGCAACCGCGGCTACGGTGGCAACCAGAAGACCTGCTACGCGGCGGCGCTCGAGCGCGGCGCCGAGATCGTCGTCATGGTCCATCCGGACTATCAGTACACGCCGCTGCTGATCCCGGCGCTGGCGAGCTGCGTCGCGAGCGGGCTCTTCGACGCGGCGCTGGGCTCGCGCATCCTGGGCGGCGGCGCGATCCGCGGCGGCATGCCGCTCTACAAGTACGTCGCCAACCGCTTCCTGACCCTGTCGCAGAACCTGCTCATGCGCCAGAAGCTGTCCGAGTACCACACCGGCTATCGCGCCTTCTCGCGCCGCCTCCTGACCACGCTGCCGCTCGAGGAGAACGACGACGACTTCGTGTTCGACAACCAGATGCTGGCCCAGGCGCTGCACTTCGGCTTCAAGATCGCCGAGGTCACCTGCCCGACGCGCTACGCCACCGACTCCTCCTCGATCAACTTCCAGCGCAGCGTCAAGTACGGCTTCGGCGTGCTGCAGACCGCGCTGTCGGTGCGCCTGACCGCGTCGGGCCTGGCGCACCCACGCTTCCTGTCGCCCGAAGGCCGCAAGCTCGGCGAGCACTAGCGCGCGCAGCCCGTGCCGGCGCGGCCTCTCCCTCGCCAGGAAGGGCCGGTCTCAGTCCATGTAGCCGAGCGCCTTCAGCTTCTCGACGGTCGCCTCGTCGAGGCCGGGCTTCTTCGCTGCCTCCGGCTCGGCCTTGGCCGGCGCCGCGGCCTTCCTCGTGCTGCCGAGCGCGCGGTAGGCGCTTTCGAGCGCGGCACCGTGCTCCGCCAGTGTCGGGTCGGCGAGCGGCTTCGTCTCGCCGGGGTCGGTCGTCAAGTCATAGATCTGCATCGCGACCCCGGGCTCGTCGCTGGCGATCCACTTGAACCCGGCGGAGCGCGCCGCCACCCGGTGCCCGGTCTTCGCCCCCCACGGCGGCGCTTCCGCGAACAGGGTCCGCGATGCCGGGAACGGCAAGCCGCGCAGCAGCGGCACCAGGCTGGTGCCGTGCAGCCCGGACGGCACCGGCAGCCGCGTCAGATCCAGTAGCGTCGGCACCACGTCGATCAGCGACACCGGTGTCGCGACGCGCTTGCCGGCGGGCAGCAGCCGCGGCGACAGGAAGACCAGCGGCACGTGCAGGACCTCGTCGTACGCGGTCTTGGCGTGGCCGACCTGGCCATGCTCGCCGAACTCGTCGCCGTGGTCCGCGGTGACCACCACGATCGTGTCGTCGAGCACGCCGAGCTCGCCGAGGCGCTGCAGCAGCTTGTCGAGGACCGCGTCGACGTAACGCACCTCGCCGGCGTAGAGGTGGCGGTCGCGGATCGGCTTGGGAGTCGTTGCGTCGATCGGCAGCCGCTGGCCGTCCTTCTCCCACGTGTTGAAGATGTCGAACTCCGGCGGCGGCTCGTAGGGGGCGTGCACCTGATAGGTGTGCAGGAAGAGGAAGAAGCGCTCGTCCGGATGCTCCTCGATCCAGCGCAGTCCGGTGCCGAAGGTGTGCTCGATCTCGCCGGTGGTCGCCCACAGCGTCTTGCCCTTGAGCTCGCGGTAGAAGTCGAAGCCGCGCACGAAGCCGACGTTCGCGCTCAGCATCGCGTCCTCGGTGACCGCCGTGGTCGCATAGCCGTTGCGGGCGAAGATCTCGGGCAGGGTGGCGATGTGCGGGCTCAGGACGCCGGTCGCGAACACCATGCCGTGCGCGGCCGGGTAGAGGCCGGTGAGCATCGACATGTGACCGGCCGTGGTCGAGGGATAGGTCGTGAACGCGTTCTCGAACACCGCCCCGCCCGCGGCGCGCTCCGCCAGCGCCGGCATCAGCGGAATGCCGTCGAGCGAGCCGCCGAGCTGGTCGCCGCGCATCGTGTCGAGCGAGATCAGGATCACGTTGCGCCGCCCGTCGCGGCTGCGCGGCTCGAGCACCTGGGCCGCACCCCAGAGGGGAAAGCCGAAGGCCTGCGCAGGATCGGCGCCACCGCGCGGCATCACTTGGCTCACGAAGCGGAAGCGCACGCGCTGGCCCGCGAGCGCTGCGAGGTCGACGACGTGGTCCTGCCACGTCTTGACGGTGCGCGGATCGAGCACGGCGCGCAGCAGCTCGGTGTCGCCGTCGGGCGTCTCCGCGGTCAGCCGGAACTCGACCGGCGCGGCGCCGACCTTGCCCGACAGCGGATCGAGGCCGAGCCCGACCGTGAGCCGCGCGCCGCGACCGATCTTCAACGGCCGCGTCACCCGATCCTGCGCGCTGGGCGGCACCGGACGTCCGAAGAGCTGCGCGTCGATCTTGTCGCCCTTCACCTGATCCGGCAGCGGCAGCACGAGCTCGGTGCGCGGGCTCGCCGGACGCTGCAGCAGCATGGTCGGCGTGCGCCGCCACTCCTCGCGCGGGCCACGCACCTTGGGCTCGACGACGATCATCCCCGCGCTCAGTGTGGCCGGGATCGTCACCGGCACGGTGAGCGCGGTACCCTGCGGCCGCGGCAAGGCGGCGATCGTGCCCATCGCGACGTAGGGCATGCAGCCGATCGCCGGGCGGAACTCGTCCGCGATGTCGCAGTGCACGGGATCGTCGCCCGACAGCGCGGGGTCGAGCGTATCCATCAGCCGGTAGACCGGCTGCAGCGGCGCGTCCGCACGGCCGCAGCCGCCCAGCGCGAGCGCACAGGAGGCGGCAAGAAGGAGCGCGTGCGACGGGCGCGCGAGGAGCGCAGCCCGCACGCGCCGCTGCGGGATCTGGGGGGCGCCCACGGGTCTCTCTGGGTATCGGGCCGGGCTGTAGTTGTCGAACGATCGTCGCGCGTCGGAGGCGACGCGGGCTCGTCACGCGACCGGTGACGAGCCCGCATCCCGCAGCATCACTGCACGACGACCACGGTCGGGTTGGTCGCGCTCTTGCCGCTCGAGGTGTCGACCGCGGTGATGGTCGACGAGCCAGGGGCGACGGCGGTGAGCACGCCGTACGACTTCGGGTCGTTGCTCACCAGCACCACGTTCGGGTTGCTCGAGCTGAACACCACGCTCTGCGAGATGATCCTCGTCGAACCGTCGCAGAACGTGCCCTGTGCCTTGATCCGGCGCGCCTCCCCGACCGGGATCGGGGTCGCATTGCGAATCAGGAGCAGGCTCTGCAGCAGGCAGGCCGTGGTCAGGTCTGCCGTCGCGACGAACGGCGTGTTCGGCAGCGTCGCGACGATCTGCGTCGTGCCTTCCTGGCCGCCACCGAAGGCCAAGCCCTGCTCGCCCTCACGGTTGCTCACCCGTCCGAATTGCTCGTTGCTCGAGGACCAGACCACCCGCTTGGTGACGACCACGACCTCGCCATCGGCGTTCCTGCCGTTCGCCTTCAGCTTGACGTAGTCGCTGCCGCGCAGGGTCTTCGCACCGGGGACCACCTCCAGGCTAACCAGGCCGGCGCCGACGGTGAGCTGGCCCGTCGCGCTGAACGCACCGAACTGCGCCTTGATCGTCGTGGCGCCGGTGCCGAGCGCGATCACGGTTCCGGGATCGAGCTCGTTGTCGACGGTGGCGACAGCCGGGTTGCTCGACGTCCAGGTGACGAACTTGGTCAGATCTTTCTCCGAGTCCGGCGCATCGGAGTACTGTCCCCAGGCGCGGAACTGCTTCTCCTCGAGAGCATCGGCGTCGTCGGAGACCGGATCGACCCTCAGACCGACGAGCGTGCCGATCACGCGGATCGGCGCCGTGGCCTGCTTGCCGTCGCAGACGATCTTGACAGTGGTCTGGCCGAGCGCCTTGCCCTTGACCATGCCCTTGCCGTCGCCGTCGATCTCGACGTCGACGTTGTCGACCGACGCGATGTTGCCGTTCACCACCGACCAGGTGCAGCTGTCGCTGATGTTGAGTTCGACGCCACCCTCGTAGGTGCCGCGCGCCTTGAACTCCACTTCTTCGTTGAGCGGGATCTTCCCGTCGCCGGCCTCGAGCGCCACCGACTGCAGCTGACCGAGCACCTGCAGGTTGCTGGTCTCGGGCGACTGGAAGCTACCGTAGACGGCGCGCACGGTGGTGACGCCGTTCTTCTTGCCGAACACCTCGCCGGCGTCGCTCACGGTGTTGCCGACGGTCGCGATCGTGGCGTCGGTCACCGACCACTGGGCGAGCCGGCGCAGATCGCTGGTCCGCTCGCCGGAGCTCAGGATCCCGATCGCACGCGCGTTCTTCTCCTCACCGACGACGATGCGCATCGGATTGGACTCGACGTGCAGCTCGCGCAGCCGGCCGCGCACCTCGAGCGTGGCGTCATTGCCGCCGGTGCTGGTCGAGAGCAGGCGCTTCGGATCGAACGCCGAGATCGTGACCGCGCCGTTGCCGAGCGGCGTCACGATGCCCGCGTCCTCGCCGGTGCCGATCCGGATCACGCCGCCGGGCACCACCGAGAACTCGACGTCCTCGGTGATCTGGCTGCGCGAGCCGTCTACCCTGTTCGCATAGACGCGCAGCGGGAACTCGATGTCCCTGCCGATCATGATCTCGGGTGGATCGAACGAGAGGTGCGAGACCTGCGCGCGCACGTTGGTCGCGCCGTCGCTGTTCTTGACCCCGCTCGACTCGTCGAGAGCGAAGATCGTGACCGTGCCGACCTTGTGCGCGGTGACCAGGCCCTTGGTCGCGGTGACGTTGCTGACCGAGGCGACGGACGGATCGGTCGAGGACCAGACGACCTCGTTGGTGACGTCGTCGGTCGACTCGTCGACGAACAGCGCGGTCGCCTTGAACTGGCTCTGCTGGCCGACCTCGAGATTCTTGGTGGTCGGCTTGGTGATGATCGAGAGCAGGTCGCCGTCGGTGACGGTGACCGGGGTGCTGCCGCGGATGGTGGTCAGGCCGACGGTCACCGCGGCGGTGACGCGCGTAATACCGGGCGCGACCGCGGTCACCAGCCCCTTCAAGCCGGGCTGGTTGGTGACGATCGCAACTCCGACCGCGCTGACCGTCCAGGTCGCGGTCTGCGTCACGTTGGCGGTGCTACCGTCGTCATAGCGCGCGGTTGCGGTGTACGAACGCCAGAAGCCGGCCCGCAAGCCGATGTCTTCCGGCGTGACCGTGATCGACTGCAGGGTCGCGCCCGCGGCCGGACGAGGTGAGATGGCGAGAAGGAGGAGGAACGCCCAGGTGAAACCGATCGAAAGTCTGTGCCGGATGGAACCCATCCGACCCGCTGCAACGCGTCCCAAAAATCGCATCAATACCCTCCGCGCACGGATCGCCAAACAGGCGCATGGAGCAATTCAGGTGCCAGGCAAGGCCCGTGTTCACGACGGGGAACCCCCCGATCGCGACGGCAGGCCCGCAAGCATCGGGCGGCGGCGCAAGAACTGCGCGCTTCCGGCGGGTCCCGACGAGCGTCAGTAGCGCATGTGCCAGACCGCATCGAGCGCGCTCTCGCCCTCGGTCGAGGACGACGTCTGCAGGGTGACGTTCGGCGTCAAGTAGTACTGGACGGTCAGCGACGAGCCGACCAGGCCGCCGAGCTGGCGCGAGGTTCCACCCTGCGGACCACCGAAGGTCTGGCCGATCGACACGAAGATGTCGTCGCCGAAGTACCGTCCGACGCCGACCGAGCCGTACGAGGTCCCGGTCGGGAGCTGGAAGGTCAGGCTCGCGAGCCCGAAGGTGTCCATGAGCGACCGCTCGAGCTCGGGCGCCACGTAGCTGGCGAGGATGCCGATCGCTTCCTGGCGCAGCTCGGTGCCCTGCCCGCCCGTGAGCTGCGAGGTCGTCTTGCCGAACAGCAGCAGCGCCAGCACGTCGGTCTGGTCGAGCGGCGGATCGCTCGACAGCTCGAGCTTCGGCGCCCGCGCGGTGCCCTCGACGCGCACCGTGACCACGTAGTCGGGCGCCTGGTAGGTCGCGGCCACCGTCAAGTACGGATCGATCGGCGTCTCGCCCGAGAACGACACGTAGGCCGACTGCAGCACGATGCGCCGGCCGCGGAACAGGTACCAGCCGCGGTTGGCCGTGATCTGGCCGCTGACGCGAAGCGCATCCGCGGGCTCCTTGGTGACGTAGACCTCGCCCTCGAGACGGATGTACGCGTCGACCCGCTGCACGACGACCGGCTCTCCCAGGGTCACCGTGACCGCCATGCTCACGCGATCGAACAAGCCCGGTTGCTCGCGGGCGTCCTTCTTCTCCTGCGCCGTCGGGTTCGAGCCGGGCACCTTGGCGAGTGCCTCGCCCACGGTCTCGTTCTGCTTCGCGTCCGGCGGCTCGTCCCCGTAGCGGATCTTGATCGTCGAATCGGGCGGCGGACCGCTGCCCCCCGCCAGCAGCGCCGGACGGATGGTCGCGGAGTCGATGCGCACGCTGCCGGCGATGCGCGGGTCCGCGACGCTGCCGCCGATGCGGATCGTGCCGCTCGCGTCGGCGTCCATCTCCGGCCGCGCGAGGACCGCCAGCGAGCTCATGGCGATCTCGACGTCGACACCGGCCTCCGCGCTCGCCAGTGCCAGCGCACCCGTACCGGTCATCGTCCCGCCGCGGCCGTCCTGGAACGACAGCTCGTCGAGCTGCACGTTGCGGTCGACGAAGCTCAGCCGCAGCCGGCCGTCGCGCCAGGTGGTCCCGGTGGCGACCAGGCCGACGCGCACCCCCGTCGCCGTCAGACCTCCCGCGAGGCGCGGATCGGCCAGCGTGCCGCTCGCCGTGACCTGGAGATCGGCCTGCCCCGCGAGCTCGGACAAGGCACTCTCGGCGAACGCCCGGAAGCCGGTGAGCTGGAGGTCGGCGCCGCTGATGCTCGCGTCGAGCTTGCCCTGCGGATTCAAGGTCGGCGCCGGCCAGCCGCCCTGCAGCGGCAGACGCGCCGTCAGCTCGAGCGGACCGATCGGTGCCTTGCCGACGGTGCCGCGCACGACGAGGCGCTCTTCGGTGGCGAGCATCAGCTCGGCACCGCCATAGCCCTGCCCGGACAGCGAGAGGTCCGCGATCCGGATCGAGCCCGACACGTCGGGTGCCTTGGGCGTGCCCGCGAGGCGCACCGTCGCATCGAGATCGCCGCCGCAGGGCTGCGTGACGCCGGCGAGCCCGCAGACATCCTTCAGATCGAGGTCGGCGATGGTCAGGGACAGGTCGTTGCGCGCGTCGCGCGCCAGCACGCCGTCGAGCGTGATGCGCCCGGCGCGCGATCCGATCTCGAGCCGTTGCGCGGTGATGCGATCGGGCGCGTACGACACCGTCGCCGGTTCCAGCAACGACCACGGCCCGCCCTTGGGCGGCGTGATGCGGAAGTGATCGAGACGGGCCGCGATGGTCTCGCCGCGACGCTCGATCATCCCCTTGAAGGCGTGCTTGCGCCGGTCCGGCTCCGCCGCGGCGAGCTCGAGCGTCACCTGATCGGGACCGCCGTCGTCCGCGGTGGCACTCGCCGTCAATGTCGGCTCGCCCGAACGCGGGCGGCGCCAGGCGAGCGCGAGGTCGATGTCACGCGGCTTGTCGCCGAGCATCTCGGCGAGCCCCTTCGCGGGCGACAGCTTCGCCTTCAGCGCGACGTCCGCGCTCGGCGCCGGCGATGACACGTTCTGCGCATTGGCGGCGACGTCGAAGGTGCCGCTCGCGCCCGGGAAGAACACGGTGCCGTCGCTTTTCAGCGACACCTCGGCGTCGATCGCCGCCATCGTGCCCCATGCCGAGCCGCGCGCGACCACCTTGCCGCGCGCGTCGGGAACCAGCGCCAGGTCCACCGGGCCGACGAAGCCGAGCCGCAGGTTGCGCTGCTCGGGCGCGCCGCTGAGCTGCGTCCAGCCCCAGGCGAGGAGCTTGGTCGCGCCGCCCTCGACGCGCAGCTCGTCGACCGACACCAGACCGGCCTCGAGCTGCGCGCGCGCCAGCGCCCGGTCGAGCGCGACGCCGCGCAGGCGGCCGGGCTCGAGCTGCAGCTCGCCCTGCGCGACACGGTCGTCGTCGAGCAAGCGGTCCGTGCTCAGGGTGAGCCGCCCACGCAGCTCGCTGTCGGCGAGCGCCACCGGTACCGGGTCCGGCAGCTCGGCCGGCTCGAGCACGCTGAAGCGCAGCTCAGCCGCGGCGGCGTGCGGCTCGGCAACACCGACCCACGACGCGAGCTCGGCCGTCGCCGCGCCATTCGGCGCCGCGAGCTGCGCGTCGACGGCGATGCGCTCGCCCTCGCGCCGCGCCTGCGCCGTCAGCCATTCGGCGCTCACGTTTGCTACCGAGGTCGACCAGAAGCGCGCATCGGCCGCGAGCGCGCTCGGCCACGGATCGCCGAGCACCGCATCGACGCTGCCGGCGCCCGAGACCGACGCCGCCGGAGCCCCGTCGGCGAGCAGCGACGGATCGAGCGCGCTGGTCTGCCACGACGCCGTGATCCTCTGCCCGGCCGCGCCGTCCGCGAGCGACGCCCAGAGATCGACCGTGCCGGGTCCCGAGGCGAGGTGGACCTCCGCGGTGGGCTCGTCGAGCGATCCGGTCACCTGCACGGTGCCGGTGAGCATGGCGGCTGCCGCGATCTGCGGCGCGAGCGGCTTCAGGTCGGCACCGGTGAGCGCGCGCACGTCGAGCGCGAGCTCGACACCCGACGGCGCCCCGAGCTCGAGCCAGCCGTTTGCCGCCAGCTCCGAGCTCGCGCCAAGCCGCGCGCTGGCGCCCTCGATCGTGAGCTTGCCGGGCTCGCCGAGGACGATCACCGCGGTGCCGTCGATGGCGCTCAGGTCGAGCGGCGCCGCCGCGAGACCGGCGAGACGCACGTGGCCCTGCTGCACCACGACGGTGATCGCGTCGAGCCACGACGGCGGCGGGTTCTTGTCCGCCTCCTCCTCGCGCGAGAAGGCCCGCACCAGGTTCCAGGTGCCGTCGGCGCGCTTCTGCATGTCGACCGCGATTCCCTCGCCCTCGGCGCGGATCGAGAGCAGTGGCGGCAGCACGCGTTCGAGGCCGAGCCGCACGTGCAGCACGTCGGCCGTGATCATCTGCTCGCCGTCGTGCGACAGCGTGACGCCGGTGACGCGCACGCCTTTCCAGAGGGTCAGGCCGGCGATGTCGGTGATCTTCACGTCGAGACGGAGCGCGTCCGAGAGCAGCGTCTCGAGGCGCGGCCGCAGCGCTGCCCGCACGCCCTGCCGATCGGAGAGCACCAGCACCGCCGCCACGAGCAGCACCACGAGGCCGCTCAGGCCTGCGACTGCGATCGTGATCAAGCGTAAGATCCGCACCGTTGCTCTCCCTCAGAAGTTCGGGCCGATAATGAAGTGTACCTGCACCAGCGAGTCCTCGGAGTGTCCCTGCACCTTCTCCCGGTTCAATGCGAAGCCGAGATCGAGCTCGACCGGGCCGACCGGCGAGTTGGCGCGCACGCCGAAGCCGACACCGGTCTGGATGTTGCCCGGCTGGAACTGCCAGGCCGACAGCTCGACGTCGCCCGCGTCGGCAAACAGCACGCCCTGCAGCGGCCCGAACAGCGGGTGGCGCAGCTCGAGGCTGCCGACGACGACGCTGCGGCCGCCGATCGGGTCGTTCGAGCCCGACAGCGGGCCGACGCGGCGCCGGCCATAGCCACGCACCGGGTTGATGCCGGTGCCACCGGCGTAGAAGCGGTCCCAGAACTGGATCTGGTCGGTGCTGCCGTAGGGCACGATGGTGCCCGCGCTGAGCCGGGTCGCGAGCACGAAGTCGCCCCACAGGGGGTGGTACGCGCGCGAGTCGACGACCAGGCGGTACCAGCCGAAGTTGCCGCCGAACGCCTTGCTCGCGACGTCGGTCGCACCGGCCAGCACGACGCCCTTGGTTGGATTGACGTTGTCGTCGAGCCGCGTCCAGCGCACGCCCGCGCCCGGCGCGATGGTGAAGCCGGAGTTCACGTACCCGGGCAGCGCGGCGATCGATTCGGCGCTGACACCCGACAGCGAGTCGTACGCGCCGACGATGCTGAAGTTCGCCTCGACCGACTGGCTGACGCGCCACTCGATACGCGGGATGACGCGCCCGAAGTCGTCGAGGTAGGTCGACTCGTCGTCCTGCCCGAGCGTGAAGTTCACCGACGACTTCATCGACGGTGCGGGGAAGTACGGCTGCAGGAGGTTTGCGCTCACCGAGCGCCGCACCTCCGAGACGCGTCCGGAGACGCTGAGCTGGCGGCCGCCGCCGAGCCAGTTGTAATGGCTCCACGACGCGAGCCCACGCAAGCCGTCGTCCGTGCTGTAGCCGACGCCGAACCGGACCTCGCGCGTCGGTCCCTCGGTCAGCGACAGCTTCATCGGCGCCTCGCCGTCCGCGCTGATCCCTTCGGGCACCAGCCGGACGATGGTGAACAGGCGCAGTCCGCGCAGCCGCTGGATCGTCTCCGCGGTCTTGCGCGTGTCGTAGATCTCGCCCTGCTCGTAAGATATCTCCTGGCGCACCAGCTCGGAGGAGATCTCCGTCAGACCTTCGATCGAGGTCGCGCCGAACAGCGCCAGCTCGCCCGCCTGCGCGGTGTAGACGACGTCGACGCAGCGCCGCGGCACGTCGACCGTCGCCTCACGCTCAACGGTCGCCGCCGCGTAGCCGTTCTCGCCCATGTAGTCGACGATCTGCTGGCCCGCGCCCTGGTAGTCGGCCTCGGTGAAGTTCTCGCCGACCACGATCGCGAGATCCTTGCGCAGCCTGCGGATGCCGTCTTCCGGAATCGGCAGCGGACCGAAGTCGATGTCGAGCTTGCACACCAAGACGCGCGCACCGAGATCGACGACGATCCGTCCCCGCACCAGCCCCGGGTCGCCCGGCGGCGGTGCACCGTCGGGATCGCTGGCGATCGGCTCGGCGGCCGGCGGCTCGCTCGGTTGTCGCAGCACCTCGATCTCTGCCTGCACCGTGGCCTCGTAGAAGCCGAGCGCGTGCAACTCGCGGCGCAGCCGGTTTGCATCGGCCTGCAGGTCGCCCGGCTGGAAGACCGGGCGCGCCCGCCAGAACACCCACCAGGGTCGCGTCACCGTCTGCAGCTTCGAGACGTAGAGAAACTCCTGCACGACGTCCAGGCCCTCGATGTCGACCGTGGTGATCTGCCACGAGCGACGCGGGTCGATGTCGTCGACGGACACGAACGGGTCGTCCGCCGCGGCCGCGGGCAGCGACCAGAACAGCAGCATCACGAGCGCCAGCTTGATGCGCGTTGCCGTTTGTGATCGTCCCACCGTTCTCGAACCTATAGCGGGACCGGCCGGACGAGAAGCTTGCCACGTGACGCGGCACGCACGGGATCTTCGACCGGGCGAGTGGAGGGAGCGCGCATGCAGCTCGACGGACTGGGGATCATCGTGACCGGGGCCGCCAACGGGATCGGGGCCGCGACGCTCGCCGCCTACGTTCGCGAGGGAGCACGGGTCGCGGCGCTCGACGTCGAGGACGAGCGCGGTGCGGCCGTGGTCGCGCCGCACGGCGATCGCGCGCGGTACTTTCATTGCGACGTGTCGTCGCAACCCGAGGTCGAGCGTGCGGTCGCCGGCGCGGTCGCCTGGCTCGGACGGCTCGACGTGCTCGCATCCGTCGCCGCGATCGAACGCGGTGGCCCGGCCGAGACCATCTCGGCGGATGACTGGGCGCGGGTGCTCGGCGTCAACTTGATGGGCACCGTGTTCACCAACCAGGCCGCCTTCCGCCATCTCAAGGAGCGCGGCGGCCGGATCATCAACTTCGGCTCGGGCGGTGCCGTGCGCGGCCAGGTGGGCTCGTCGCACTACGCAGCGTCCAAGGGCGCCGTGCACGCGTTCACGCGCACCGTGGCGCAGGAATGGGGCGGCTACGGCATCACCGTCAACGCCGTCGCGCCCGGCGCCTGGACGCGGATGTACGACGAGTACCTCGACCGCCTCGGTGAAGCGGGCCGCGAGATGGCCGTCAACGCGATGCGGCACATGATCCCGATCGGCGGCAAGCTCGGCGACCCCGAGCGCGACATCGCGCCGGTCATGGTGTTCCTCGCCAGCGCAGCCGCACACTTCGTCACCGGACAGCTGATCTCGGTCGATGGCGGGATGGTGATGCTCGGCGCTTGAGACCGCCTGCGCCGGCGCTCAGTCGTCCGCGTGCAGGACCGCGTGCGGCGTGCGGAAGCCGTCGCGGAAGATCTGCGGCAGCCGGTCGCGGCTCTTCATCACGATCCAGGCGGCGAGCAGCAGGTAGACCGCCGACACGCCGACTCGCTCGACCAGCGCGTACTCCGCGGGCACGATCGCGCCCAGCAGGAACTGCGCCCAGAACAGGCCGAACAGCCCGAGCGCCTCGGGCAGCGAGATCGACAGCGAGATCAAGGTCACGACCGCGAACACCGACTGCGAGGCCGTCAGCAGCAGCTCCTCGCGCTGGTGCGCGTCGACCGGCAGGCCGTGGAAGCCGCCGAAGGCGATCGAGAAGACGATCGGCAGCGTGCCGACCAGCAGGGTCCATTGGTTGACCTTCGAGGACACCAGCGTGCCGAGACCGGCCGCGGTGTTGAGCCGCCAGGCGTAGAGACCGGCGACCAAGAGCTCCGGCGCCTCCGAGGCGAGCGGCGCCAGCCACTGCACCAGCAGGAACTCGCTCACGCCGAGCGTCAAGCCGGTCGCGACCAGCGCTTCCGCGAAATGCTCGGCGAGCAGCAGGATGACCGTCGCGGCGAACAGGAACAGGCCGACCACCGACCAGCGGCGGCCGGAGACGGTGAAGGTTCCGATGTAGCGCGCCGGACCGACCAGGTGCGGCTCCTCCGCTGGCGCGGTCGCGATGCGGATCGTGTAGGCGATGAAGATGCCGACCAGGACCATCGCGTCGAAGAGGTTGATGGTCGACTTGAGAGGCAACGTCATCGAGTAGAGCGTCGCCAGCGCGAGGAACGTGAGCTCGATCGAGTTCGAGCGCTGGAGCTGGACCGCGACGAAGCGCTCGCCGCGCTGCCGCAGGCGATACCAGGCGATGAACACGACCATCGACCAGCCGATGCCGATCAGCAGCCGGTTGGCACCCGTCATGTTGGCGAGCGCGAGCGAGCACGGCGAGGCGACGGTCGCCCCGGGGGGGTTGCAGGCCGGTCCGAACTCGGTGACGGCGTGCCCGGCCTTCCAGGCAAAGACCATGTCGACGGCGTACTCCGGCAGCACCGTGATGAACGCCAGCACCGCGATCGCGAGCCCGGCCGAGATGTCGAGCTGCGCGACTTCCGCCGCCCACGACAGCATGAAGGCCGAGCCGACGATGGCGAGCCCGAACAGGGTCGCCTCGACCGGGTCCGACAGGTGGATGTCGAAGACGCGGACCAGGATCCCCGGCAAGGTCAGCAGGAGGGCAAGCCCGAGCGAGAACTGCTGTCGAGCCGGGTGAACGTCGTGCAGGTCCTCGCTGGTGCTGGTCATCGTTGGCGCCACTCCTCCCGGTCGTTCTGCGCGGTCCGCGGGCCGCCCCGAGATAGCAGAATGCGCCCTCGACGCCATCGTCCGGCCACCCCGTGCGCCGCAGGATTTGTCACCGGGCAGCCGCTGAGGATAGCTGTCGTCGGGGCGGTCATGGTGGACGGGCAAGACGCGACGTGGACGGGCGGGGAGGAGCGCTTCGAGCTCTGGCGCCGCCGGCTGGGCCTCGTGCTGGCCCCGATCGCCTTCATTGCCGTCTGGCTGCTCGCGACCGGCCTCGATCCCGCCGCGCACCGGCTGGCGGCGATCCTCGCAGCGGTGGTCGTGCTGTGGGTGTCCGAGGCGATCCCGATGGCGATGACCGCCTTCCTCGGCGTCTCCGCCGCGGTCGTGCTCGGCGTCGCGCCGGCGCAGGCCGCGTTCGCACCGTTCGCCGACCCGCTGGTCTTCCTGTTCATCGGCACCTTCATCCTGGCCCGCGCGATCTTCTTCCACGGCCTCGACCGCCGCTTCGCGTTCGCGATCCTCGGCCTGCGCGGCGTCGGCGAGAGCCCCACGCGCGTGCTGATCGCCTATGCCGGGACGAGCGCGCTGATCTCGATGTGGATCAGCAACACCGCCACCACGGCGATGATGTTCCCGATCGGCATCGCGCTGCTGCGCTCGCTGGAAGCGCTCGGCGACGGCGCGCAGAAGCCGGCGACCGGCTTCGCCGCCGTGTTCCTGCTCGCGAATGCGTTCGCGGCCTCGATCGGCGGTCTCGCCACGCCCGTCGGCACGCCGCCCAACCTGATCGGCATCGGCTTCATCCGGCAGGAGACCGGGGTCGACGTGAGCTTCTTTGCCTGGATGGCGCTCGGCGTGCCGGTGGTGGCACTCGCGCTCATGGTGATGCTGGTGCGCTTTCTCTGGTCGACGTCGGACCGGCTGCCTCGCCTCGACGGTGTGGCGGCGTTCATCGCCGCCGAGCGGCGCCAGCTCGGCCCCTGGACGCGCGGCCAGGTGAACACGGTGATCGCGTTCGCCTTCGCGGTGACGCTGTGGATCGTGCCCGGCGTCCTCACGCTGCTGCTGGGCAGCGAGCATCCGTTGTATCGGGGATTCACGACGGCTCTGCCCGAGGGCGTGGTCGCTCTGCTGGCGGCCGGGCTGCTGTTCGTCCTGCCGACCAACGTCCGCCGGCTCGAGTTCACCCTCGAGTGGCGCGAGGCGGTGCAGATCGACTGGTGGATCGTCTTCCTCTACGGCGGCGGCATCGCGCTAGGCACGCTCGCCTTCAAGACCGGCCTCGCCGAAACGCTCGGCCTCGGCCTGACCTCGCTGCTCGGCGTGCAGAGCGAGCTCGGACTGATCGCGCTGTCGACGGCGATCGCGGTGGTACTGTCGGAGACCACGAGCAACACCGCGTCGGCGAACATGGTGGTGCCGGTGGTGATCGCGTTCGCGCGCTCGTCGGGCATCGACCCGGTGCTGCCGGCGATCGCGGCGACGATGGGCGCGTCGCTCGGCTTCATGCTGCCGGTCTCGACGCCGTGCAACGCGATCGTCTACGCCTCGGGCCGCATCCCGCTCACGGCGATGATGCGCAACGGCATCTGGCTCGACGTCGCGGGGGTGGCGATCGTGATCGGTGTGGTCAGCCTGCTCGGCCCGTTCGTACGCGCGGCGCTCGTCGGCGGGTGAGACCTGATTCGTGGTGAAGTTACAGCAAGTGTCTCGCTAGCTCGGAGCGGGGTCGCCGAAGATGTTGCCGTGGATGCGCGCCCAGTCGATCTCACGCCGCACCGCCGAGCTGTCCGAGCGGCACGCGCAGCACGTCGCTCAGGCCGAGCCGATAGACGCCGGTGAGCGGACATGTTGCGCCAGAGCTGGGCCAGGCGATCGCCGCCACCCCGCGCGTCGCCGATCGAGGCCAAAAAGCAGGCATGGATGGCGCCGACGCTGGTGCCGGTGACGATCGAGATGCGGGCGGGCCGGCCGAGCAGCGCGGGCAGCTCGTCGAGGACCCAGGACAGAACGCCTGCTTCGTAGGCACCGCGCGCCCCGCCGCCCGAGAGGACGACCGCGATGCGCGGCTCGCGCTGCTCTGCCATGCGGACAGTCTGTGCCCCGTCACGCGTCCCGCTTCAATGCCCCGTCACGCGTCCCGCTTCAATCGCCGAGCGGCATCAGCTTGGGCATACTCGGTAAACACGTTAAAGAAACGGGAGTGCCTTGGCCGCCGGGAATTGGGTTCGCGGTGAGCAGGGGAGACGGCAGGGAGAAGGAGTGTCAGCGCCTGACTTCGTGAACCGCGCCAACGCGGAGTTCATCGACCAGTTGTACGAGCAGTACCGGAGCGACCCCGAGTCGCTCGAGCCCACGTGGCGTGCGTTCTTCGCCGGCCTCGAGCTGGGCCGGGAGGACATCGAGCAGGGCGACGACGGCGGCGCGGCTGCCGGTAGACCCAGCGGGCGGAGTACCTTCGGCCTGGTGAACGCCTATCGCGAGCTCGGCCACCTGCTCGCGAAGATCGATCCGCTCAGCGATCCACCGCTGTCGCATCCGCTGCTCGCGCTCGAGCACTTCGACTTCAGCGAGGCGGACCTCGACCTGCCCTGCGACCCGGACGGCTTCCGCGGCGAGCCGCCGCCGAAGACCTTGCGCGAGCTGGTCGGCGCGCTGCGCGACACCTACTGCCGGACGCTCGGCGTCGAGTACACCGGCATCCGCGACCCCGAGCAGCGCGCCTGGCTCGAGTCACGCATGGAGCCGCTGCGCAACGAACCGGAGCTCGACCACGCGACGCGCCTGCTGGTCTACAGCAAGCTCACCGAGGCCGAGGCCTTCGAGCAGTTCCTGAACGTCAAGTACCCAGGAGCGAAGCGCTTCTCGCTGGAGGGCGGCGAGACCTTCATCCCGATGCTCGAGACCCTCATCGAAGGCTGCGCCGAGGCATCGGTCGAGCACCTGGTCCTCGGCATGGCGCACCGCGGGCGCCTGAACGTGCTCGCGAACATCGTGCGCAAGCCCTACGAGATGATCCTGTCCGAGTTCGAGGGCAGCTCGCTCCCGGACTGGGTGCAGGGCGACGGCGACGTCAAGTATCACCAGGGCTACTCGCGCGACCACCACTCGAGCGACGGCAAGACCGTGCACGTCTCGCTCACCCCGAACCCGAGCCATCTCGAGGTCGTGAATCCGGTGGTCGAGGGCAAGGTGCGCGCCAAGCAGACGCTGATCGGCGACCGCGACCACGCGCGGGTGCTGCCGGTGCTGGTGCACGGCGACGCGTCCTTCGTCGGACAGGGCGTGGTCCCCGAGACGCTGCTGCTCTGCCACCTGCCCGGCTACTACACCGGCGGCACGGTCCACATCGTGATCAACAACCAGGTCGGCTTCACGACGCCGCCGAACTCCGGACGTCCGACGCGCTACGCGACCGACATCGCGCGCATCATCGAGTCGCCGGTCTTCCACGTCAACGGCGACGATCCCGAGGCCGCGGTACACGCGGTGCGGCTGGCGCTCGGCTTCCGCCAGACCTTCGGCAAGGACGTGGTCATCGACCTGGTCTGCTTCCGCAAGTACGGCCACAACGAGCTCGACGAGCCGACGTTCACGCAGCCGACGATGTACAAGAAGATCGCGCAGCATCCCGGCACGCGCGCGCTCTACGAGCGGGAGCTGCTCGAGCAGCACGGTTTCAGCAAGGAGGAGCTCGACGGTGTCCGCAAGGAGATCCTCGAGATCCTCGACCTCGCGCTCTCGTACGCGCGCGACTTCCGCCCGCGCCAGGAGGTGTTCAGCTTCGGCGACGCGTGGTCCGGGCTCGGACCGGCGCCTGACGAGCGCAGCGCCGACACCGCCGTACCGCGTGCGCGACTCGAGCTGATCGCCGAGCGCGCGCTGCAGCTTCCCGAGGGCTTCCACCCGCACCCGAAGGTGCTCAAGCAGTACGAGGCGCGGCTCGAGATGCTGCGTCGCGGCAAGGGCATCGACTGGGGCTGCGCCGAGATGCTGGCCTACGGCACGCTCGTGCTCGACGGCACGCCCGTCCGTCTCTCGGGGCAGGACTCCGGCCGCGGCACCTTCAGCCACCGCCACTCGGTGCTGCACGACCAGGAGAACGGCCAGCAGTACGTGCCGCTCAACACGCTCGCGCGCGCCGGCGAGACGCAGGCGCCGTACGAGGTCATCGACAGCATGCTGTCCGAGGTCGCGGTGCTCGGCTTCGAGTACGGCTACTCGATCGGCGCGCCGCACACGCTCACCATCTGGGAGGCGCAGTTTGGTGACTTCGCCAACGGCGCACAGGCGGTCATCGACACCTTCATCGCGGCGGCCGAGTCGAAGTGGCAGCGCTCGAGCGGTCTCGTGCTGCTGCTGCCGCACGGCTACGAGGGTCAGGGTCCCGAGCACTCCAGCGCGCGTCTCGAGCGCTTCCTGCAGATGTGCGCCGACGACAACCTGCAGGTCGCCAACGCCAGCACCGCGGCGCAGATCTTTCATCTCCTGCGGCGCCAGATCCTGCGCCCGTTCCGCAAGCCGCTGATCGTCATGTCGCCGAAGAGCCTGCTGCGGCTCGGCGCCGCGAGCTCGTCGATCGAGGACCTGAGCGAAGGCATCTTCCACCCGGTGCTGCCCGATCCGGTCTCGGTCGATCCCGAGACCGTGACCACGATCGCGCTGTGCTCGGGCAAGGTGTTCTACGACTTCGGCAAGGAGCGTGAGGCGCGCGCCGACCTGCGTGTCGTGGCCGCGCGCGTCGAGGAACTCTATCCGTTCCCCGACCAGGAGATCAGCGCGATCTTCGAATCCTACCCCAACGCGCGCGACATCGTGTGGATGCAGGAGGAGCCGGTCAACATGGGCGCCTGGTGGTACATGTCGCAGCGCATTCCGGCCATCCTCGACGGACGGACCTTGCGCTACGCGGGCCGCGACGAGGCCGCGAGCCCGGCGACCGGTTCGTACCGCCGGCACGGCAAGGAGCAGGCCGCCCTGCTCGCAGCAGTCTTCGACCAGGCCCCGGAACGTGCCGTCGCGGCGCGCCCGCGCCGGATCGCGAAGGCGGGGATCGCCCAGGCCGGCGCGAGGAGCAACTGATGGCGTTCGAGGTACGCGTGCCGTCGCTCGGTGAGTCGGTCACCGAGGCGGTGATCGGCCGCTGGATCAAGCAGGACGGCGAGGTCGTCGCGGTCGACGAGCCGATCCTCGAGCTCGAGAGCGACAAGGCGAACATGGACCTCGCCGCCGAGCAGCCGGGTCGCCTGAAGGTGCTGAAGAAGGCCGGCGACACCGTCAACGTCGGCGATCTGGTTGCGACGATCGAGCCCGCCGCGGCAACGCCGCAAGCAACCGCAGCCGGCGCTGGAGCGCCTGCGCCAGCTACGGCGATTCCAGTCGCTGCGGCAGCTCCTCCGCCGACCCCCGTCGCAGCGCCGGCAGCGCCCGTCGCGAGCACCGAGCAGACGCTGACTCCCGCGGTGCGCCGCATCGTCACGGAAGAGAACCTCGACGTCGCAGGCGTCGAGGGCACCGGCCCGCACGGACGACTCACCAAGGGCGACGTGCTCGACCTCGCTGCACAGCGTGCGACGTCGCCGGCGGCTGGGTCCAGCGCGCCAGCCGCAAAGGCCGCACCTGCACCCCGTCCGGCACCCGCACACGACGGCGCGCGCGAAGAGCGCGTACCGATGAGCCGCATGCGCCAGGTGATCGCGCGCCGCCTGGTCGAGGCGCAGCAGACCGCAGCGATCCTGACGACCTTCAACGAGGTCGACATGAGCGCGATCCTCGACCTGCGCGCGCGCTACAAGGAGTCGTTCCAGAAGAAGCACGGCGTCGGGCTCGGCTTCATGTCGTTCTTCGTCGCCGCCTGCAGTGCTGCGACGCGCGAGGTACCGGCGATCAACGCCGAGATCCAGGGCACCGACATCCTCTACCGCCACTTCGTCCACATGGGCGTCGCGGTGGGCACCGAACGCGGCCTCGTGGTGCCGGTGGTGCGCGACGCGGACCGGATGTCGTTCGCCGAGATCGAGCAGGAGATCGGGCGGCTAGCCGAGCTGGCGCGCCACAACAAGCTCTCGATCGACGACCTCTCGGGTGCCACCTTCACGATCAGCAACGGCGGCGTCTACGGCTCGCTGCTGTCGACGCCGATCCTGAACCCGCCGCAGAGCGGCATCCTCGGCATGCACAAGATCGAGAAGCGGGCGGTGGTGGTCGGCGACCAGATCGTGATCCGGCCGATGATGTACCTGGCGCTGTCGTACGATCATCGCATCGTCGACGGTTCGGGTGCGGTCACGTTCCTGGTCCGGGTGAAGGAAGCGCTCGAGGATCCGACGCGCTTGCTGCTCGGGCTCTGATCCGCAGCCAAGGACGCGCAGACCATGGGTGAATCGGGCGACAGCTACGATCTCGTCATCATCGGCGCCGGGCCGGGCGGCTACACGGCGGCGAATCGAGCCGGCCAGCTCGGCATGCGGGTCGCGTGCATCGAGAAGGACCCGACGCTCGGCGGCACCTGCCTGAACGTCGGCTGCATCCCGAGCAAGGCGCTGCTGCACTCGAGCGAGCTCTACGAGAAAGCGCGCCAGCACTTCGCTGAGCACGGCATCAACGTCGGCGAGGTCGGCCTCGACCTGCCGGTGATGATGAAGCGCAAGACGAAGGTCGTGACGATCCTCACGCGCGGCATCGCCGGCCTGTTCAAGAAGAACGGCGTCGAGTGGGTCAATGGCACCGCGCGCGTACTGGGCACGGGCCGGGTGGCCGTGACCGCGGCCGACGGCACGACCCGGGAGCTGCAGACGAAGGCTGTCCTCATCGCCAGCGGCAGCGTGCCGATCGAGCTGCCCGGCCTCGCCTTCGACGGCAAGCGCATCGTCGACTCGACGCGCGCGCTCGAGCTCGAGGCGCCGCCGGCCGAGCTGGTGGTGGTCGGCGCGGGTGCGATCGGCCTCGAGCTCGGCTCGGTGTGGCGCCGCCTGGGCAGCAAGGTGACCGTCGTCGAGCTGACGCCGGGCACCGTGCCGGGCATGGACCGCGAGATGGCCAAGCTGCTGGAGCGCGCACTGCAGAAGCAGGGCATCAAGTTCCTCTTCGAGACCAAGGTCGAGAGTGCTGCCGTCGCAGGCGATCGCGTCGCGCTCACCTTGCGCGGCAAGGACGACAAGACCAGCGCGATGACCGCGGACGTGCTGCTGGTGGCAGTCGGCCGCCGTGCCTACCCCGATCTGCTCGGCCTCGAGCAGGCGGGGATCGCGCGCGACGAGCGCGGCCGCATCCGCGTCGATCCGCACTACGCAACCAACGTCGCGGGCGTCTACGCGATCGGCGACGTGATCGCGGGACCGATGCTGGCGCACAAGGCCGAGGACGAGGGCGTCGCCTGCGTCGAGCTGCTGGCGGGCAAGGCGGGACACGTCAACTACGACGCGATCCCGGCGGTGGTCTACACCTTCCCCGAGCTGGCGAGCGTCGGCATCACCGAGGAGCAGGCGAAGGCCGCCGGCCGCGAGGTGCGGATCGGACGCTTCCCGATGATCGCCAACGCGCGCGCGAAGACCATGGGCGAGACCGAGGGCTCGGTGAAGATGATCGCCGACGCGAAGACCGATCGGATCCTGGGCGTGCACATCCTGAGTACGCACGCGTCGGACCTGATCGCGGAGGCAGCCGTCGCGATCGAGATGGGGGCGAGCGCGGAGGACATCGCGCGCTCGACGCACGCGCACCCGACACTGCCGGAGGCGCTGAAGGAAGCGGCGCTGGCGGTCGACGGGCGTCCGCTGAACGCCTGAGCTCTGGCCGACGAGACCCTGCGATTCCGAGGGCAGCCTACGAAGCGGTCTCGCCGACCTCATCCACACGGCGGCATGAGCGAGAATCGACCTAGCCGGCCACCCTACGACGGGCCTTCCAGTCGATTCGTGAGGGCGTTGCGCGACCGTGGTCACGTCCATGCAGCGAAAGCGGGCTTGCGCCTTCTGCTCGCCGACGCCAAACTGGAACACCGCATCATTCATCACCAGACGATGATGCCCGCAAGCCAGGACGAGGAAGGTATTTCATGCACGCACACCAGTATCGGGCCCGGAATCGGGCCCGGATCGCAGCCGCGGCAGCTCTGCTCGCGACGCTCCTTCTCGGCAACCCGCTCGCGGCACACGCCCAGCGCCAGTCCGGGATCCAGCTGGCACCGGAGTCGAACCGCTACTTCATCAGCAAGGACGTCGGCAACGAGCGCTGGGCGATCACCTACAACCTCGACGACAGGACGGTGACCGGCAACGTCTTTCCGATCGACGGCGGCGCCCCGACGTTCCTGACGTGCGACATCACCCGCGTCGAGCAGGCGCCAAACCCGGCCGACGCGCAGTACTTCCTGATCTGCCGCGCGGCGGGACCGTGCGCGTCCGCTCCGTGCACGACGGACCAGTGGGGCGCCCCGATCGACGTCGGCGCCATCCCGGGCTCGTTCCTGCTGCCGACCAACACCCGGGCCACGAACGCGGGCAACGTGCAGCCGATCTACAACGCCTCTTGCTCGACCAGCGCGGTCTGCCACGGCAACGGGGCCCAGTACGTCGTCCTCGCCAACGGCGTCTCCTGGGCCAACACCTTTCTCTTCGAGTCGGACGGGGTGAACGGCATGCAAGGTCCGTTCATCCTTCCGTTCCAGCCCGACGCGAGCTTCCTCTACAAGAAGCTGGACGGGACCGGCGCGGGCGAGCGGATGCCGTACAACGGCTCGGCGCTGCCGGCCGAGCAGATCGAGACCATCCGCGCCTGGATCCTCGAGGGCGCCGCCGACAACTGACCGGGCCGAACCCCGGACCGGCAGGAACCTTTCTTGACACCTCGTTTGGCAGAGCCGTATAGGCTTCAGATCCCGTGACGCGCAGGTCGACGTCGGCGAAGCGCGTAGGAAGAAGATTCATGCGATCAGCCCTGATGAGCATCGGTGTCGTTCTGGTTCTGGCGTCTGGTTGTAGCGACGACGGCGATTCCGGGACGTCGGGAACGACCGTCAACCCCGGCGAGTCGATCCAGGCCGCGGTCGACGCAGCTTCTCCGGGCGACACCATCCGGGTGAAGCCCGGCGACTATACCGAGTCGCACGACGGCAGGGCGGCCATCCGGATCACCAAGCCGCTCAAGCTGATCGCCGAGAGCAATCCGCCAAATGAGCGGGTACGCATCCTGCCAAGCGGCTCGCAGCGTCACGGCATCCTGGTCGAGCCCGAGAACGAGGGCGATCCGGATGTCGACGGCGTCGACATCGTGGGCTTCACCGTCGAGGGCTTCTCGAACAACGGCATCTGGCTGCGCTACGTGCAGAACTTCAACATCGAGAACAACGAGTCGATCAACAACCTCGAGAACGGCATCTGGCCGACGCTGTCGGCGAACGGCGAGGTGAAGAAGAACGTCGCCTACGGCTCGCTCGACGCAGCGCTGTGGGTCGAGGCCGCCGAGAACGTGCGCGTGATCGACAACGAGCTCTACAACAGCCCGACCGGCCTCGAGATCACGGTCTCGAACGACATCCACATGGAGGGCAACTACGTCCACGACAACGTCGTCGGCGTGGGCCTGTACCATCCGTCTGGCGCCGGCCTGCCGCCGTCGGACTGGCCGCCGTCGCCGTTCCGCAACTGGACACTGGTCAACAACCGGATCGAGAACAACAACCTGCCGAACCCGGTCTCGGGTGGTCTGGTCGGCGCGCTGCCGACGGGCGGTGGCGTCCTGGTCCTCGGCGTCGACGACGTCGACATCCAGGACAACGTGGTCGAGAACAACAACTTCTTCGGCATCGCGTTGATCGACTACTGCCTCGCGGTCGACGGCACGGCGAACAGCTGCCAGAACAACCCGCCCTTCTACGCGGACACGTCGCCGGACGACAACCGGATCATCGACAACGAGATCACCGGCAACGGCTCCAATCCGCCGCCGGGTCCGTTCGCGGCCATCGCGGGAGATCTCCTCGGGCTGGGTGGGTCGAACAACTGCGCCAGCGGCAACGTGGCGCCGATCAAGACCCTCTCGCCAGAGCTGCCCGAGTGCTAGCCCGACTCGAGTCTCGAATCCGCGCACAGCGCGGCCGAGCGTAGCGAGCCGAGGAAGTGGGGCCCCGTCGGGCTTTGCCCGATGGGGAGAGGAGACCGGTCTCCTCGTTGAATGAGCGTGAAGTCGTGTCCGCACGTGATTGCTCGACCGTCCTCCGGAAGTTCTCGGGCCCGGAGGCGGACGAGATCGCGATCCTCTGTCAGCCGGACGGCGGATTGCAGGACACGGCCGAACAGGCCGACGCGGCCTACCGGGCGCTGGCGGAAGCGCTAGCCGCCCGGCAAACGTCCTGCCGCGATCTCGCCAGCGAGACGCTCTTCCTGCGCGACATCCGGCGCGAGCTTCCCCTGGTGCTCGCGGCCCGGACGCGGGTTCTCGCAGACATCGGAGAGACCGCCGGCGCGCCGCTGCCCGCGTTCATCCAGCAGGCGCCGGTCGACGGTCGCGCGGCCTTCGCCCTGGCGGCGGCAGCCGTGGTGCCGCGCGATCGGGACGCATGCTCGGTGCGCGACGTCGGACCGGAGACGTCGTGCGCCTGCGAGGGGTGCCGCAGGTCCGGCGCGCGCCTGGTCCGCCTCGGCGATCAGGTCTCGCTGCACACGTCGAACCTCCATGGTGCCGGTGGCGACGCCTACGCGCAGGCGTGGCAGATGTTCCGGGTGGCGGAGCGCCTGCTCGACCGTTGCGGCATGGGCTTCCGCGACGTCGTCCGCACCTGGATCCAGCTGCGCGACATCGATCGTGACTACGACGCCCTCAACACGGCCAGGCGCGAGTTCTTCCAGCACGGCGGCATCGAGCTGCGGCCGGCGAGCACCGGTGTCGAGGGCGGCCCGTTTCCCGATGCGCACCTGTGCTCCTTGAGCCTGCAGGCGTTGAAGTCCCCCCGGCCGCTGAACGTCACAGGGATGTCCACGCCGTCGCTGAACGAGGCGTGGAGCTACGGTGCGGACTTCTCGCGCGGCCTGAGGGTCGTCGAGGCGAACAGGATCACGCTGCACGTGTCGGGAACCGCGAGCATCGACGAAGCCGGCCGGACGGTCCACGCGGGCGCGTTCGAGGCCCAGGCCGAACGCATGCTGGACAACATCGAATCGCTGCTGGCCCGGCAGGGGGCCACCTTCGCGAGCCTGATCTCCGCGGTCACCTACCTGAAGCGGCCGCGCGACGCGGGTGTCCTGCGCTCGCTGTATCGACGGCGCGGCTTCGAAGGCTTCCCATGCGCGGTCGTGGAAGCCGCCCTCTGCCGGCCCGAGCTGCTCTGCGAGACGGAGGCGGTGGCGATGCTTCCGCCGGTGGCGCCGGGAGCGTAGAGGTCGAAGATGCCGAGGGATCATCGCTCCATCCTGGTCGCGGCAGCCGTGGCCTTGGCTCTCGCCGCGAGCCTTTTCGGCGGCGGCCCCGCTACCGCTGACGATACCGCTACGACACCTGCGCTGCGCATCACCTACCCGGCCGACGGCACCCTGTTCCCGCCCGAGATCGTCGCGCCGACGTTCTCGTGGGAGGACGGGACGGGAAGCACCGATCGCTGGGACGTCGTGGTGCGAGACGCGACCGGCGGTGAAGTGGTGAAGGACTCGGTCGACGCGCCGCACTGGCGGCCTTCGGAGCAAGCCTGGAAACAGATCAAGCAGCGCAGCGCGGAGCGCGACGCCGAGGTGACCGTCACGGGCGTCCGCCGCGCCGCCCCTGGCACCGCGCTGGCGTCGGGCAGCGTGCACATCCGAACGTCGAAGGACCCGGTCGGCGATTCGCTCTTCTATCGCGAGGTGCCGCTGCCGTTCCTGAAGGCCGTGCAGGATCCATCGAAGATCCGCTGGCGCTTCGGGACGATCGACATGGAGGCCGGCCCGCCGATCGTGCTGCAGAACCTGCCGGTGTGCGGCAACTGCCACTCGTTTGCGGACAACGGCAGCGTGCTCGGGCTCGACGTCGACTACGGCAACGACAAGGGCGGCTACGGCATCCTGCCCGTGTCGCAGCACATGGTGATGGACGACCAGAAGATCATCACCTGGGCTGACTTCAAGCGCGAGGACGGCGAGCTCACCTTCGGACTCCTGTCGCGCGTCTCGCCGACGGGACGCTACGTGATCAGCACCGTCAAGGACCGGTCGGTATTCGTCGCCATGCCGGACCTGATGATCTCGCAGCTCTTCTTTCCCATCAAAGGCATCCTCGTCGTCTACGATCGCGAGACCGGGAAGTTCGCGCCGCTGCCAGGGGCCGACGACCCGCAGTACGTGCAGACCAACGCGGCGTGGAGCGCCGACGGCAAGGAGATCGTGTTCGCGCGGGCGAAGGCGCACAAGTCGGAGCGCCTCGAGCAGCAGAACGCAGCACTCCTCGATGCGAAGGACGTGCCGGAGTTCACCGTCGAGAAGCAGCCGTTCCGCTACGACCTGTACCGGATCCCGTTCAACGGCGGGAAGGGCGGCACGCCCGAGCCGCTGCAGCTCGCCGCGGACGACCGCAAGAGCAATTACTTCCCCAAGTACTCGCCCGACGGGAAGTGGATCGTCTTCACCAAGTCCGAGAGCTACATGCTACTGCAACCCGACAGCGAGCTGTGGATCGTCCCGGCCAGGGGCGGCGCCGCGCGACGGCTGAAGTACAACACCGCGCGCATGAACTCCTGGCACAGCTGGTCCTCGAACAGCCGCTGGCTGGTGTTCTCCTCCAAGGTGAACGGTCCGTACACGCAGCTACTCTTGACGCACATCGACGAGAACGGCAACGACAGCCCGCCGGTGCTGCTCGAGCGCTTCACCTCGCCGGACCGGGCGGCCAACATCCCCGAGTTCGTCAAGCTGCCTGGCGACGCCATCGCGGACATCCGCGAGCAGTTCCTCGATCCGTACTCGTTCCTGCGCGCCGGCATCGCCAACGAGCGCACGGGCGATCATGCGGGCGCGGAACGCGCCTTTCGGCGCGGGCTCGAGCTCGCACCGAACGACGCGGAGATCCTGAACTCGCTGGGCTGGACGCTGTTCCAGGAGGGTCGCTCGGCCGAGGCGGTGGCGGAGTACGAGCGCGCCGTCGCGGCGGATCCCCGCCACGCGAAGGCGCACAACAACCTCGCACTCGCGCTGGTGGATCTCGGCCGGCTCGAGGAGGCGGCAAGCCACTTCCAGGCGTCCCTCGATCTCGAGCCCCGGGCCGAGATCTACAGCGACCTCGGCTTCACCATGGCGCGGCTCAACAAGCCGGCCGAGGCGTTCGCGAGCTACCGGAAGGCGCTCGAGCTCGACCCGAGCTCCGCCTCGGCGCACCTGAACCTGGCCGTCGCCTTCGTCCAGGCAGACAAGCTCGGCGACGCCGAAGCGCACTACCGCCAGGCGCTGCCGGGAAGACCGACCGCCGAGACCCACAACGGCCTGGGCTACGTCCTCGCCCGGCAGGGGCGCACGGACGAAGCCTACGCGGAGTTCCACAAGGCGATCGAGGTCGACCCGAAGTACACCCCCGCGTACAACAACCTCGCCGATGCGCTCGCGAGGCAGGGCAAGTTCGCGGAAGCGGAGCAGCTCTACCAGCGCTCGCTCGCGGTCAAGCAGAGCCCCGCCGTGTACAACGCGCTCGGCGTCGTACAGCGCAGGCTCGGCAAGACAGAAGAGGCCGAGCAGCAGTTCGCGCGCGCGAAGGGCCTGAACCAGGCCCGCTGAAGCACAGCGCCCTCGCGCGGCACCCCCTCACAGCTCGATCCCCAGCTCGCGTCGCACCAGCTCGCCGAAGCGCTGCAGCGCGACGTCCATGCCCAGGGTGCCCGCGTGCCGCCGGGCGGCCCTGGACAGGGACGCGTACAGCTCGGGGTCGTCCATCCTGTTGATGCCGTCGATCCACTGCGCGAGATCGTCCACCGGATCGATCACGATGCCGCCGTCGCCGACCGCTTCGCGCAAGCCACCGCGCGCGCTCGCCAGCGTCGGAACGCCGCACGCTCCGGCCTCGACCGGCAGTCGGCCGAACGGCTCCTCCCAGATGCTCGGCATCAGGAGAATGTGGGTCCTTGCGAACACGCGGCCCATCTCCTCCGCCCATTCGAGGCAGGTGACGTTCTTCAACCGGACAGCTCGGGCGCGCACACCGGCGGAGGCGCGGGCGCCCGCGAGGAACAGGAATCGACGATCGGGCAGCGCCTCGGCGAGGCGGAGCGCGATTGACGCCCCCTTCCATTCGTCCAGCCCGACGAAGGTCAGGCAGTCCCTCTCTCCCGCTGCCGACGAGGCGCGCAGAACAGCGGTGTCGATGAACGGGGTGATGACCTCGCTCGCCAGACCCGCCCGCGCGTGCAGCGCACGCTGCAGGAAGCGCGAGTTGCTCACGATCAGATCTGCGCGCGCGAGCAAGCTACGGTTTCTGCGCCAGCGTGCTTCGCGGAAAACGCGGCCAGCGATCCGCCTCCAGCGTCGTGGGTTGGCGTCAGCGGCTCCGTAGCAGACGAGGCTGCGCAGGAAGACGATGAGCTTCGTCTCCCGCGGGAGATCGAGCGGATCCAGGCAGCCGGGCTGCTGGAGGAGCACCAGATCCGGCGCACTCTCGCGCACGTGACCGGCCAGCGTCGGCCGAAAGCGTGCTTCGACCAGCATGGCTGCCAGGTGGAACGGAACTCCAGCGGGTGCTGGCCAGCCGCTGACCGGGTAGTCGCGGCAACGGACGCCGTCGACGACGTAGGTGCGCGACTCCCGCCCCACTCCCACCGCTTCGACCTGATGCGATCGGGCGAGGTGCGTGAGAAGAGTGCGAGCCGAAAGCTCGCCGCCGCCGCGAGGATTGGCCAGGCTGTGGCCGCCGAACAGAATGCGCACTCAGCGTGCTGCCGTTTTCTCGAGCACGGCCATCATCTGCCGCGCCGACCGCTGCCATGTAAAGTCCGCCGCTCGGACCGATCCCCGGATGCTGAGCTCGCGCCGCAGGCCGGCATCATCGAGCAGGCGCGCGATCGTCCGCGTCAGCGCGGACGGGTCGTCGGGCTCGAACGTGAGGCCGGCTTCACCGACCAGCTCGGGCAAGGAGCCGCGCGCACTCACGACGACCGGCAAGCCACAGGCCATCGCCTCGACCACCGGCAACCCGAATCCCTCGTCGAGCGACGGCAGCACCAGCATCGTCGCCGCATTGTAGAGGAGCGCCAGGTCCTCGTCGCTCACGAACCCGGTCAAGGTGACACGTCCGGGCAGTGCCAGCGCGGCGCGCAGCGCGACGATCTCCTCGTAGCAGCCGAGCGCGCTGTCGCTCCGGTGCTCGCCGATCAGCGCGAGGTGCCAGCCCGCGTCTGCCCGCAGGCTCGCCACGGCGCGCAGCAAGCTGGCGACGTTCTTGTGCGGGCTGAGCGCGCCGACGTAGAGGATCAGCGGAACGTCCAACGGCAAGCCGCAGCGCGAACGGACGGCGCGCGTCGCGGCGGGATCCTCCGTCTTGCAAAAAATCGCCGCCGGCGCTTCGTCGATGCGAGCGATGCTCTCCAGGGGCCAGCGCAGAGCTGCCGCCACCGTCCGCCGTGCGCTGTCCGAGGGAGCGACGATGGCCGAGGCCTGGCGGCGCGCCAGCCACACCTTGGCCTGCCAGAACGCGTGCGCCCGCCGGGTCGGGAAGAACAGGTCCGGCCGCTGCTCGGTCATGGCATCGTGAAACGCGACTGCAATGGGCACCCGCCCGAGCACCGGGTAGAAGGAGTACACGGTGGGGAACAGGAAGACGTCCGCACGGCACCGCGCGGCGTGCCATCCCAGCCGGACCAGATCGAGCGGACTTCGCCAGCCGTCCGCCGACGCGGCGCGCATCGGTTGTCGTCGAGTATCGACCACCGAGAGCCGGGCGTCGGCCGGGAAGCGTCCCTGGGCCGCGGTGAACCGATCCGCGACCAGAAGGAATTCGTGCCGCGAGGCGTGGTCGTGGACGAGCTGTCGGACCAGCTCGCGCGTGAAGCGACCGAAGCCACGCGGATTCTGCCAGCACGAAACGTCGATCCCGACCCGCACGGTCAAGCGTCTCGGGCGCGGGTCACCAGCTCCGGCGACGGCGACAGGCGATCGGGGCCGCGCGCTCTCCCGGGTAGCTGCCGGCCGGCCCGTCGCGCTCGTGGCTCCGGGCGCTGGTCAAGGGCCCCGTGTTCCTGGCGCAGGTCGTCCTGCTCCGGCTCGCGGGATGCCGCATCGTCTGGGCGGTGCACAACCTGGTCAATCACGATCGGCGTCTCGCAAAGGTCGATTGGTTCTTCAGCCTGCTGTTCGCCGGCTGGCGCACCTCTTCATCGTGCATGGCGAGGTCGCTCGACGCGAGGTGATCGGCGCGTATCACCTGCGGCGTCGGGCGGACAAGATCGCAGTGGTGTTTTTTCAGAACCACGTCGGCACCTACCCCGACCACGTCACGCGTGAGGAGGCGAGGCGGCGGCCGGGCGTCGCGGCCGACACGTTCATGATCGTGACCCTCGGCCTGATCCGACCCTGCAAGGGACTCCTCGAGCTGGTGCAAGCGTTCAACGCGCTGCCGGCACGTGACCGGGCGGAGCTGTGGATCGCCGGTGAGCCCGTGGATGCGGCACTGGCAGCCGATCTCCAGCGCGAGGCGAGCACCTCACCTGGCGTGCACCTCAGGCTCGAGTTCCTGCCGGCCGATCGAGGAGCGCAGCTCGTCCGCGTCCGCGCGCGCCAGCGCCACGAAGCCGTCCTAAGCCAGCGCCCACAGAATTCGCGATCCTCGCCGGCGGCACCCAGCGACGCGTCGAATCCGCCGACCCGGCGGAAGAGGTCGATGGGCCCACCGATCGTCGATATAGTCTCGCGCGATGGGAATCGAGGCGTTGTCCCTGCGCATGCTCTGCGATGCCAAGCGCGGCGGAGCGGAGTTCGCCAACACCGTCACCCTGGGACGCCAGCACCTGTCGCTCAGCCGCGCCGAGCTCGAGGAGGCTCTGCGCTCGACGGGGCGCTCCTGGGACCGCACGAGGCGGGACGCGCTGCCGGTCTTTGCCGACGAGGTACTCGTGGACCTCCTCGGCGTCGAGAAGCTGACCTCGATCGATGGTTCCGCTTACGAAGGGGCGACGGTGGTCCACGACATGAACTGCCCCGTACCGGAGGTGCACTGGGACGCGTACGACGCGGTCATCGACGCTGGCACGCTCGAGCACGTGTTCAACTTCCCGGTGGCCATCGCCAGCTGCATGAACATGCTCCGGGTCGGCGGCAGGTTCTTCGCCCTGACGCCGGCCAACAACCACTGCGGGCACGGCTTCTACCAGTTCAGCCCCGAGCTGTTCTTCCGGGTGTTCAGTGCCGCGAACGGGTTCGAGCTGGAGCACCTGCTCGCCATCGAGCATCCCTTTCCCGGCATCGAGCTCAGCCGGCGGCGGACGGTGTACTCGGTGCGCGATCCCGCTCGGGTGGGCGACCGTGTCGGCCTGGTCAACGACCGCCCCGTCTACCTCTTCGTCCAGGCGGTCAAGCGCGCTCCGGTCGAGCCGTTCACGCCGTTTCCGCAGCAGAGCGACTATGCGCGCGCCTGGACGAAGCCTGGTGCGCTCCCCGAGACACCATCGGGCCTCGCCTCTGCGCTGTGGAGGATCCATCGGGCGCTGCCGTTCGTGCTGAGAAAACCGATCCTCGGGTTTTTTCAGCGCTGGCGTAGAGACTCGTTCCGGAACACCCGGAGCTACCGCAGGTGGGATGGCAAGGGTCCGCCCCCGCGCGCGTAGCGCAGGGCGCCGTCTACGCATCGGTCGCTCGTGCCCGCCCGCGCGATCTCGCGCGTATTCGCCACGGTAGTGACGACCTTGCCGCCGAGCACGCGGCCCCATGCGGCGCTGCGCGGCGATCTCGGATCCCTCACCAGCGACCCTGCGTCGCCTCGACGAACGCGCGAACACCTTCGTGCTGTCGGGCGATGACGCTCAGATACTGCGGATAGGCGTCCGGAAGCGTCCTGATCGCACGCGCGACCTCCTCTGGCTCCGTGCCCCAGGCGATCCCGTTCAGGCCAAGCTCACCCTTCGCAATGTCCGCCCGGGTGTAGGGCCCGTTCGGAATGATGATGCAGAGCGTGCCGCACAGCGTGGCTTCGTAATTGACGCCGCTGAGCGTGTCGTAGCTGAACAGCGTCTTCGACCGGCGCAGGAGGTCGGCGAGCTCGGGGTGCGTCGCCGGCCAGGCACGGGTGATCTCCGCGCGTCCGCGCTCCACGTCCGGGGTCCGGGCGAGCGGGCTCCCCTTGCCGACGTAGAACAGCTCGCCCTGCTTTTCGGGAAGGTTCAGCGGATGGAACAGCCCCTCGTTCGAAGTCTGCAGGTTGAGGATCGGCTTGGTGTCGTCCATCATCGGACTGAAGGCGACCACGTAGTCGTCCGGACGGGGCGGAAACACCTTGCCGCTGATGTAGCCGGGACGGTTCAGCAGCCAGCGCACCACGCGCCGCGCGCGGAGCGGGTTGGCTTCGAGCTCGCCGTAGACCACGATGCCGCCCTTGACGTGCCGGCGCGTCGCGAGCGGCGTCCGCCAATCCGGATTCGTCACCGATCGGCGCAGCAGGTGCATGTAGGCCGGCACGCCCATCTCGTTCAGCACGTGGCAGAGAAGGTGCAGCGTGCGGACGCCCCAGGATTTCTCCGTGTAGCCGGGTGCGACGACGACGTAGGGTCGCACCCGGTCAGTCCCAGAGCTTCCAGGGCGCGTCGCCGTCGTCCCAGATCGCGTTCAGGGCCTGCGCCTCCTTGAACGTGTCCATGCATTGCCAGAAGCCGGTGTGCTGGAAGAGTCCCATCTCGCCTTCGCTCGCGAGCTTGCGGAATGGCTCGTCCTCGAGGACGCAGCTCTCGTCGAGGTACGAGAAGATCCGCTTGTCGAACACGAAGAATCCTCCGCTCGTGTAGTCGTTCAGAAGCGGTTTCTCCTGGAAGTAGTTGACCAGCCCGCGCTCGTCGACGCCGATGACTCCGTACTTCGAGTACGGGTGGAAACCGGTCAGCGTGGCGGTCTTGCCATGCGCCGCGTGAAACGCGACGAGCTGGTCGAGGTCGACGTCCGACAGGCCGTCGCAGTAGTTCGCCAGGAACCACGAGTCCTCGATCAGGTTGCGTATGCGCCACAGCCTGCCGCCGGTCTGGGTCGCGAGGCCGGTATCCACGAAGGTGATCTCCCAGTTCTCGGCCGAGGAATCGTGCACCCGGATCGACGGCGCGTCGGCCCCGAGCTTCAGGGTGAAGTCCTTGGTCACCCAGTGATAGTTGACGAAGTACTCCTTGATCATGTTGCCGCGGTGCCCGAGGCAGAGCACGAAGCGCCGGAATCCGAAGTGGTCGTAGTGTCGCATGAGGTGCCAGAGCACGGGCCGGCCACCGATCTCGACCAGCGCCTTCGGGCGGAACTCGGTCTCCTCGCGCATGCGGGTGCCCTGGCCGCCGCAGAGGATGACGACCCTCTCGCTGCGGGTAGGGACGGGGCGGCCGGCGCTCGAGCTCACGTACGATCCTTGATTCAGACGCTGGGATCGCGCAGCTTCGGCAGATTCTGCTGCTCCCTGCGGATCGATGCCGTTTGCATATGCGTCGATATGGCGCACATCGCTCCCGTCCCGCAAGCTACGCTGGTGCTCGACGCGCTCGCCCTGTCGTGTCGTGGCCCGCGGACTTCGACGCGCCGGCGGCGTCCGCTCGCGACGGCGACATGCGCGCCCCGGGGCGGCGCGTTTCCGGCGCACCTTCGTGCTACCGTGCCCGACTGACATGGCACCGGCCGCCCCCTCCGGCGCGCGCTTCGAGAACTCGCCCTTGCCGCCGCCCCCCTCCAGTCCGGGCACGCGCTTGCGCCCGGTGCCGCGATCGCCCGTGGCGCAGAGCCCGCGCGCGCGCTTCGACGCCGGCAGCGCCGCCGAGAAGACGCTCTTCTTCGCGCTGGTGGCGATGTTCCTGGTCGGGCTGGCCCTGACCATCGCCGACAAGCTGCAGCGTGTCGGCGCGCCCGATGTCGGCTTCCTGACCAACGGCGGCTACGTCTCACCGACCCGTGACGACGCGTCGGACGCCGGTCTGCGTGGCGGTGGCCGCGCGATCTCGATCAACGGCATCGAGGTCACGCAAAAGGACGTGCGCACGGAAACCGTCCGCGGTGTCGACGGCACCCTCGGCGCGACCAACGTCCTCACCCTGCAGCGACCCGGGCGCGGCGTCAGTGAGATCCCGCTCGAGGTGCGGCCGTGGACCTGGCACGACGCGCTGTTCACCGAGGGCGGCTCCGACCTGGTCGGCGTTCTCATCTTCGCCATCGGTGTGACGGTCTTCTTGCTGCGTCCGTTCGAGCTCGCGAGCTGGGCCCTGTTCGCGCTCGCGTGCTTCGCCGGCAGCACGCTCGTGACCGCGTTCATCCCGATCACCGGCGAGCGCAACCCGTTCGCCTCGGCCTACTTCCGGCTGGTGATCGGCGCGACCTGCTACGTCCCGATCCACATGGCGCTCGCCTATCCTGTGCCGCACCGCCTGCTGGCACGGCACGGCCGGCTCGTCCTGTGGCTGGTGTACGGCGCGGGGATCCTGCAGGGCCTGTTCAACCTGGCCGCCTGGCGGCTGCACTTCGTCGGCGTGTTCGGCTACACGCGCATCGTCTCGTCGGCGGTGCTGTTCGCCTCGATGCTGCTGTTCGTCGCGCGCTGTACGGAGCACGCGCTGCGCGGCCGTGACCCGCTGGTCGTGCAGCGCGCGCGCATCCTGCTCGCCGGCGTGCTGTTCGGCTTCACTCCGGTCGCGCTCACGCAGTTCGCGCAGCAAGCGCTCGGCGTGCTCCCGATCGACAACCGCTTTGCGCAATGGGCGCTCGGCATCTTCGCGCTGGCATTGGCGCGCGCGACCCTGAGCCAGGAGCTGCTGAACGCGCGCATCACCGTGCGCCGTGCGCTCATCTACGCCTCGGTGGTCGGCGTGCTGACGTTCCTCGCCATCGCCCTGGTCTCGGTACGCCCGTACGCGGTCGCGCTGCTGCTGCTGCCGCTGCTCTACCTGTGGCCGCGCTTCGACGCCTGGCTCGATCGCAAGCTCTATCCGCAGCGCGCGCGCTTCCCCGAGCTGCTGCGCGAGGTCGGCAACGAGATGGCGACCTGCGCCACGGTGGACGAGGTGCTCGACGCGCTGACGCACGCGCCGGAGCGCCTGTGCGACGCGCGCAGCAGCGTCGCATTCCTGCTCTCCGGCGCCGGTGACGGCGCCGAGCACATCCGCACCAGCGACGGCGGCACGGTGCGCGGCACGGCGCCGCTCGGCGACGAGCCCGTGGTGCAGCTCCTGAAGACGACGCGCAAGGAGATCCTGCGCGACCGCATCGCCGTCGAGCCGCAGTACTCGAACATCAAGGCCGAGTGCCACGCCGGCTTCGACCGCCTGCATGCCGAGCTGCTGCTGCCGATCGTCGAGGACGGCAGCGTCGTGGGCGGGCTGGCGATCGGCCCGCGCACCACCGGCGACGTCTATCAGGAGGCCGAGATCGACGCGCTGTCGACCGTCGCGCAGCAGGCGTCGCAGGCGCTGCTGCGGGTCGCGGCGACCGACCGGCTGCGCGACCGCGAGCTCGAGTTCGCCGACCTGAAGCGCTTCTTCCCGCCGCAGATCATCGACCAGGTGATGGCGCGCGGCGGCGCGTCCGAGCTCAAGAGCCAGCGCAAGCTGGTGACCGTCGTGTTCGCCGATCTGCGCGGCTTCACCTCGTTCTCCGAGAGCGTCGAGCCCGAGGAGGTGACCACCACTCTCGCCGAGTACCACGCCGCCATGGGCCGGCGGATCGCGCAGTTCGCGGGCACCCTCGAGCACTTCGCCGGCGACGGCTTCATGGTGTTCTTCAACGACCCGCTCGAGCAGCCCGACCACGCCGACCGTGCCGTGCACATGGCCGTGGCGATGCGCGCCGACGTGGGTCGCCTGCGCGAGAGCTGGTCGCGCAAGGGCTACCCGATCGACGTCGGCATCGGCATCGACTCGGGCTACGCCACCTGCGGCTTCATCGGCTACGAGGGCCGGCGCGACTACGGCGTGATCGGCAGCGTCACCAACCTCGCGGCCCGCCTGAGCGACGCGGCAGCCGGCGGCGAGATCCTGATCACATCGCGCGCCTGCGCCGAGCTGCGCGACGGCGTACGCGCCGAACCGGTCGGCGAGCTGACGTTGAAGGGCTTCGCGCAGCCGCAGGCGGCGTTCCGGCTGGTCGAGGTGTGAGCGTCGCGCGGCGCGCGGGATGACAACGCGGCGGCAACTGTCCAGCCGCCGTCAGCTCCAGCGCGCGCGGCGGAAGTTCTCGAGGATGGACTCGTCGGCGGTCAGGAGGGTGGCGCGATCGACCTGGGCGTGACCGACGATCATGCGGTCGAAGGGATCGCGGGTCCAGGTTTGCGCGGCGGCCGCGGCAACGATCGCGACGAATGGCGTCGCCGAGATCTCCAGGCCGACACGCCCGGCGAGATCGGAGATCACGGCCTTACCCGGTTGCTTCGTGCGACCGATCTCGAACAGGAGCTGCAGCTCGAGCTCGACCGCGGGTGAGATGACGATCGGCTCGCGCTCGAGGCGTCGGGCGACCGCCACCGGAAACCGCCGGCGGTCGCCGGCAAAGAGCCAGGCAACGACGTGGCTGTCGACGTGGATCACGGCTTCCAGTGCGCGGACCAATCCACGTGGACCAGTGCTTTGGGGTCGCCCTTGACGTACTCGGGACGGCGAACGAGCCGATCGAGCTTGCTGCGTGGCTCGTCGGCGACGATCCGCAGCAGCCGTCCCTTGCGCTCGATCTCGACGGTCGTGCCCGTTTCGAGGACCTCGTCGAGGATCCGGTAGACATTGGCGCGTAGCTGGGACGCGGTGACTTTCATGGGCGTACGATATGGCCATGGACGTACGTACGCAACGCCACTCCGCCCGCAAGATCCCACCCCTGTCGCCGGAAACCACCTCGTCCGCTTGGCTGGCGACCCCTTCGACAACCCCAAAGGCCGTCTCGCCCAGGCTTCGGCTTACGGTCGCCCAGCGCTGCTCGGCCTCCCCGTCGAGGACACCCGCGGCTCACATTCTCCGCAGCGCAGAATGGGGATCGACTCGAGCAGGTTGGCGGCGATCACCGGCACCATGACGTTGAGCCTTGAAATCGCCGAGCGCGCGCCTATCGAGACCGCGACCCAGCGCGACGCGGCAAGCCGGCGGCGAAATCCTGATCACGTCCCGCGCCTGCGCCGAGCTGCGCGACGGCGTACGCGCCGATCCATTCGGCGAGCTGACGTTGCAGGGCTTCGCGCAGCCGCAGGCAGCATTCCGGCTGGTCGAGGTGTGAGTGAGCCAACACGCGCACCCCGCTCATTTTGGAATGAGCATCAATCTGTACTTGGTACCTCGTCCATCCTTGCACTCGCCGTGTCCGCCGGCGCCGAAGCCATCCAAGGTCATCGAGCAATCGATCAGATTGTTCGGGCACCGAAACATCGTCACACCATGCTGCGAATTGGGCGTTTCACGTCCAGTGGCCGCACCTGACGACCCCACGCTGTAGGCGCCACCGTATCCATACCCTGAACGGGCCTCACTCCCAGCAGCCACCCGCGTCGTGCCTTGATTCTCGCGCACGGTCTCACCAGTGCACTCGACACCGGAGGGGAACAGCACGCTACAAGCACCGCGCGCGTCGCACCCACCCGAGGCCACCTCATTCGAGGTCAGATTGTAGAGCTTGGCATCGGCTGCCGTCGTGACACGAGACCCGTCTGGATTCTCGTCGAGATTGACCTCGACTGGATTCGGAACGTAGTAAAGCATCGGCCTCGTTGCGGCGAGGATTCCCAGGGTGAAGACTGCTCCGACGATTCGGCCCGGTGCCACCCTCGCTTGAAGGGTACCCTGTGCATCCGGGTATCCGGGCTTCTCAATCCTGTATGGACGCGAAACGACATCGCGGGTCGAGTAAATGGTCGGCGTATCACCAACGTAGGCCCCACCCACATACACCTTGGCGCCATCCGGCCTGCTCAAGAACGTGACTCGCTCCGAGCAGCCGATCACGAGCACTGCCAGCGAGATGAACGCGCAAACTTGGTGGATCCGACGCAACGAGTTCTGATCGACAGACATGGGTTCTTTCCTGTGACAGATCTACGTCGGCCCATCAAGTGGAGGGTAGGTCACTGCACAAGTATGCCTCGAGATTGACTCGCGCCGCTCGGCCTCCGGGAGCTTGGCCTACGACGTCACGAGACGGCCTCGGCCCGTCGTGCCCGGAGGCGTCCCGATCGCAAACCGAAGAGGGTCGTGGCCGCGAAGTCCATACCGCCGCAGAAGCCGCAACAGACCGCGACTATACCGCGAAGTGGTCGCGCCTCCTGTCGCCATTTCGGCGACGTTTCGTTCGATGTGGTCCTGCAACCGCCGCGCGAGCAGGCCAGGCCACTCAGCCACCATCCCGCGACCGGCCCTGTACAACGCGAACATACTACCGTCGTAGAAGGACTCGATGAGCTCACGCCAGGCCGCGAGAAGTTGGGTCATCTCCTGCGCATAGAGCTCGCAGCCCGCAACGATGGGTTGACTGAGCCCGCGCTCGGTCGCGACCGAAGGCCGTAGCGCCGCCAGCAACCGATCAGCGAGAATCTCAGCCGAACGCTGCGCAACGAAAACCCCAGGTGACAGCATCGGATCGACGAATCCGAACGCATCACCGATCGCCACCCATCCCGGACCGTATCCCCTGCTCGTAACGAGCTGGTAGTTCGAATACGCCGCCACGGATGAGACCCGCACGGCTGCGGCCGTCTCCTCACGAAGCTCCGGATCGGACCTCAGGACGCCATCAAGCCTCTCTTCTGGATTGGCACCAAACACCGCCGCAGCGTCCCGCGGCAGCACCACGCCGACCGACAAACGATCCCGCAGCGGGATACGCCAACTCCAACCGCTGGCGAGCCGGTTGATCACCACCTGCCCTGGAGCTTCCGTCCAGCGACATCCTGTGAAGTGAGCGAAGTACGCGGCGTCGTTCCGGGGGCCGCGCTGGGCCGAGATCCCGAGAAGCCTCGTCACGAGTCGCGAACGCCCGGTTGCGTCGACGATCAGGTCGGGTGGTGCTCCATCGCAGTAGGCATCCAGACACCCCTGCGATAACCGGATCTCCGGAGTTGGTGTCTTCGATGCCGGTCCGACGCCCTCGTTTGGAGTCTTCTCCAGTATGGCTCGGGCGGTAACGATTCGAACGCCCGCGCGCCGCGCTCGTTCCAGCAGAACGCGATCGTAGAGGTCCCGGGAAACGTTGTAGGCATAGGGCGGAAGGCAGTGCGCGACGCTCTCGAATGAAAAGCGCAGCACGTCGTCCTCCGACCACCGAAACGAGACGCCTGGCTTCAGGGTGCCTAGCTCCGCAACCTGCCCCTCCACCCCAAGCCGGCGGAGTACGGGTACCAGCGCAGGAACCAGTGATTCACCCACAGTCAGTGCCGGTCGCTGGCCCAGATCGAAGAGCACCGCCTCGATTCCACCTTCGGCCAGCATGGTCGCCAACGTCGCTCCCGCAGGCCCCGCTCCGACAATGACCACTCGCATCAACCGAGGCCCGCCGGCAACCCTTCAGCCGCAACACGCGATCCTGCATCGTCGAGCCCGAGGAAGTCGTCACGCAAGCTTGCCAGCATGCACGATGCCTCATGCTCGGTCAGCGAACCTTCCCGCCAAGATAGGGTGACGTTGATCCGGCTACCATGCTCGCCAACGAAGATGCCTGTTCCCGGCGGCTGTGCGACCGCTGGCGCATGGTAGGCATTTCGAACGTCAGCCCCGAACAGCGTTCGTACTTCGGGCGCGAACGGGCCGGTGAACGAGTGGAAGAACGACGCGATCTCGCCACCAAACCTCTTGCGGATGAGGCGCATGAGAATGGGCGACGGCACTCGCCGCGCAAGGTCCAGGCCGATCGTCCAAGACTGATCCAGGCGGCTACGGAGCATGTCTGCCAACTGCTCTCGAAGTACTTTGGTCATGGCCTTCAAGTCCTGGACCTGATCACACCCGAGGCCGAAGAACAGGATCGACAGGTGATTCTGGAACACCGGACCTCCCGCCCCCTTGCGCAAGGTCTGCATCGGGATGCTGGCGACGAATGATCCGGCGGTCTCGCGACGCTTCGTGAAGATCGCGTGGTGCGCACGGATCGCACACGCAAGGAAAAACGCCGTTTGGGCAAAGACGCCAGAGAACTGCTCCGCCCGCTCGAGAATGCGGCGCGCATCACGACCATCGAGCGTCATGACCTCGTAGCGTGGGCCTGCCCGCCGAGGGATCGGGCCGCCGAGCGAACGGAAGCCTGGCTCCTTCAGCTCGTTCAGCCGGTGACCAATCGTCGAAGCTCGCTCCATGCGTCCGCGCCAGGAGGCGTTCCCGACTGTCTCTGGAGCGGTTTGCGCAGGCGCAACCTCGACCGGCGGCTCCTCGCCGAGGCGTGCGAGTGCGGTCAACAGCAACTCGGCACCCTTGGCGTCGAGCAGTACGTGCTTCCACGTGAGAGACAGCGTACTCGTCCCATCGCTCCGGTCGATGACATCGATGCACAGATTGGCCTCTTCCGGCAGTTGCGATCCGATGCGCGCAAGGAGCAACTGTCGCACGTCCCTCACCTCTCCACGGCGGTCGCTGGCACCAACGCTACTGACACCCGACTCACGCCAGAACATCAGGGGCACAGGGCGCGTCTGTCGCGGCAAGCGCCAGAATGGCGCGTTTACAGGGAGCGTTCTCTCGACACGGGCACCCAAGATCGGAAACTGCACGGAGAGCCGCTGAACTCCACGTTCGACGTCCGCAAACGCGACTGGCCCTGAGAGCTCGAGAACAGCTTGCGCGAGGTTACCGCCTTGACCGGAGCGACGCATCAGCCCGTCCAACGCAAGATGGAAGCAGTCGCACCCCGTAAGGGGAATTCGGACACCAGTCACGGATCGACAGCTCGTTCAGTCCCGCAGGGCGGTGCGGAGAGTCACCGCGCACGCGCCCAGCGCCCCGATGGCGTTCAATACGGACCCCATGACACCCAGCGCTCCTACGCCTTTGCACCTTCCCCAATGCGACGCCGTCGACCTCACGGGATAAGTGCAAGATTTCGCCAGCAGTTGTCAAGCCACGAACGATCCATCGCAGCGGCCCTGAGCCTGATCCTGATCCCGCGAACGAATGCACAGAACGTCTGTCGAGACTCGAGCGCAATCGTCGGGCACGCGCGCAAGCCAGTCGCGGCGACGCCGGCAAAATCCCCTGCCTGCCGTTCCCGTTCCGCGGCTAGATCACCCCGCCCTTCGTCAGCCGTAGCGGGTCGAGCACGCGCTTGAGCTCGTCGGCGGGCAGCACTCCCTCGGCCTCCGCGACCTCGCGGATCGACTTGTCGGTCGCGACCGCTTGCTTGACGATCTTGCCGGCACGGTCGTAGCCGATGACCGTGTTGAGCGCGGCGCCGATCTGGAGGTTGCGCTCGGCGTCGACCGCGAGCTTGGCGGTGTTGGCGACGATGCCGTCGACGCAGCGCTCGGCGAGCAGCTTGCACGCCTGCGCCAGGATGGTGATCGACTCGAGCAGGTTGGCGGCGATCACCGGCACCATGACGTTGAGCTCGAAATCGCCGAGTGCGCCGCCGATCGAGACCGCGACGTCGTTGCCCATCACCTGGGCCGCGACCTGACGGCACATCTCGGGGATCACCGGATTGACCTTGCCCGGCATGATCGAGGAGCCCGGCTGCAGCGACGGCAGCTGGATCTCGCCGAGCCCGGCGCGCGGCCCCGAGCCGAGCCAGCGCAGATCGTTGGCGATCTTCATCATGCTGACGGCGACCGTGCGCAGCGCGGCGCTGGCGTGCACGCAGGCGTCACGCCCGCCCTGCGCCTCGAAGTGGTTCTCGGCTTCGCGCAGCGCGAGCCCGGTGCGCGCGGCCACGCGCGCGATGAGCGCCGCCGCGTAGCCCGGCGGCGCGTTCAGGCCGGTGCCAACCGCCGTGCCGCCCAGCGCCAGCTCCTCGAGATCGGGGATGGTGGCGCGCACGCGGCGCATGCCGTGCTCGATCTGTGCCGCGTAGCCCGCAAGTTCCTGGCCGAGCGTGACCGGCGACGCGTCCATCAGGTGCGTGCGTCCGACCTTGGCGACGCTCGCCAGCTCGTCGGACTTGCGCGCGAGGCTCGCCTGCAGCTTCGCCAGCGCCGGCAGCAGATCGTCGCGCAGGCCGAGCAGGGCCGCGATGTGGGTGGCCGTCGGGATCACGTCGTTCGAGGACTGTCCGGCGTTGACGTGGTCGTTCGGGTGCACCGGGTCCTTGCTGCCCAGCACGCCGCCCAGGAGCTCGATGGCACGGTTCGAGATCACCTCGTTGGCGTTCATGTTGGTCGAGGTACCGGAGCCGGTCTGGAACACGTCGAGCGCGAAGTCACGGTCGTGCCGGCCCGCGATCACCTCTTCGGCGGCGGTCACGATCGCGCCGGCGATGGTCTGTGCTACGTCGCCGCGCGCCGCGTTCTCCTGCGCCGCCGCCCACTTGACGAGGCCGAGCGCTTCGATGAAGCGGCGCGGGAAGCGTTGCCCGGAGACCGGAAAGTTCTCCACCGCACGCTGCGTCTGCGCGCCGTAGTAGACGTCGTTCGGGACCTCGATCGGGCCCAGGCTATCGGTCTCGGTGCGGGTGCCCATGGTTTCCCCCTACGGCTCCTCGGCAGGCGAAGCGACGATCGTGACGACGAGCTCGATCTCGTCCTGGTTGCGCACCGCGCCGAGGAAGGCGGAATGCGGTACGATGCCGAAGTCGCTCTGCTTGACGCGCAGTGAGCCACGCGCGGTCAGCTCTTCAGCGCTCTCCGTGACCGAGATCGGCAGGACGACGCGCTTGCTCCTGCCGTGCAGGGTGAACTCGCCGGCGAGCCGGAAGTCGGCGCCAGCGCGGTCGATCTCGGCGGCGCGAAAGCGGATCTCGGGATGTCTCCCGGCGTCGAGCTGACCTTCGCCGAGCATGTTCGCCCGGACCTCGGCCCGGTCCGCGTCGGACAGCACGCCATCGAGCTGGTAGCGCGCGCGCAGCGCCGGATCGTCGACATCGAGAGCCGCGACCTCGACCCGGAGGTCGGCCGCGAGCGCGATCGGATCGCGGTTGACGTCGAGCGTGCCCTCCCAGCGGGCGGCGCGCACGACGTGGTCGTGGGCCAGAGCCGACGCCGGCCCGGCCTTGAAGACCCGAACCACCAGCTCGCTCTTCGCGTAGTCGATCCGGTACGGCTCGGCCCCCGCCGGACGGCCCCCGGCCGACGCGGCAGCGATCAGGATCGCCGCCAGCGCGCACGACGCACCGCGTCTCGACCGCCCCGCACCGTTGCCCGCTCGCTGACCCATCGCGTGCTGCTCAGCGCATCTCGCCGTCGCGGAAATGGAGCGCGAGTGCCCGCCGGTAGGGCACGCACGAGCGGCGCTGCTTGACGTGCGTCCACGCCTCGTCGTCGGTGAAGCCGCGGTGCGCGCGCAAGAAGGCGATCGCGACCGTCGGCGCGCGGTTGAAGCCGGCGTTGCAGTGCACGTAGACGCGGTTGCCGGCGCCGAGCGCCGCGTCGATGACCCCGAGGATCTGCGGCAGGCGGGCGGCCAGGTGCTCGGCGTCGCCGTCCACGATCGGCACGTGGTGGAAGGCGAGACCCGCGTCGGCGTAGGCGCGCACGAGATCGGCGAGGACCAGGTTCTTGCTCGCCAGGTCGGCGTCGTCCTGCAGGCTCAGCACCGTGTCGATGCCGTGCTCGTCGCGCAGCCAGACCGCGTCGAGGGGCGTCGGGTACTCGCCGACCAGCAGCCGGTCGTCGAGGATGTGCGACAACCCGGGACGCCCCGCGGGCCGCATGAAGGGCGACGCACCGCGATACGAGGACGGTCCGAACACGCTCCACGGGGTACCGCGACCGACCCCACGGCGCAACGCGGCTTGCCGTTGATCCCCGATGCGCCCACGACGCGTTCTCCGGCCGTCCGTACGAAAGATGTGCGTGAACTCTCGCACGCTTTCCACGCTCGTGCTTTAGTGCGCCTCCCGCGAACCTGGCAGCGGGCATTCATCGTTCGACCAAGGAGGGTAACGATGGCAAACGCGAGGTGGCGATTCGGGATCCTGATGGCGGCTCTCGTCATCATTGGCCCTGCGACGCGGGCACGAGCGATCGCGCTCAACGAGGATGGCACGATCAACCTGAACATGCGCGCGTACGTGAACGCGCGCTTTGGGACGATGTCGAAGCAATCGACGCGGCCGGGCAACCAACCGCCGGCATGCATCGCGCAGCCGAACGCGAACAACTGCAACTTCGGCGCCACGTTCCCGTACTCCGGTGCGGGGAACATGATCCAGAACCGCTACTTCCTCGAGGCGAAGTGGAACCACGACCTGATGGAATGGTGGGGCGACGTGCTGCCCAAGAGCGTCACGTCGTTCAAGTACAACTTGACCTACCGCGGCGAGTACGAAGGTATCTACGACATCGGACCCAGCGCCTACAAGAACAACCTCGAGTCGCGGCAAGAGATCGAGCAGGCCCTGATCCAGGGTGGCTACTCGACCGACTCCGCGACGTTCCGTCTGCAGCGCACGCGGCACCGCCTGCGCAGCGTCGCGACCTACCGCAACCGGCTCTTCCAGGCGTTCGTCGACTGGGAGCAGGGTCCGGTGTTCGCCCGCTTCGGACGCCAGAACTTGGCCTGGGGCGAAACCGACGTCTTCCGCCTGCTCGACAACATCAATCCCACCGACTCGAGCTTCGGCGGCTTCTTCATCGACCTCGACGAGCGCCGCGTGCCGCTCAACATGTTGCGCGTCAGCTACAACATCGGATCGCTCGGCCCCGTCGACCAGGCCTTCATCGAAGCCTACGCGGCGATGGACAACACGGTCGCCGGCATCCCGGGCGCGCCCACCGGATCGCCCTGGGCGACACCGCTCGGTCCGCCCACCGGCACCACGCTCGGCGAGCTGAACGCGCCGACCGTGAACGTGCACAACACGCGTGGCGGCGCGCGCGCCGTGTTCAATGCGGCCGACATCACCTTCACCCTGGCGAGCTACCAGACGATGTTCGACGTCCCGGCCGTCAAGTTCCGCCAGGCCAGCCCGAACGACAACGGCTACGTACAGGGCATCAGCACGATCACTGCCGTTCAGAGCTACCCGCTGGTCTGGGTGAACGGCGCCTCGATGACGACCGCCCTACCCTCCCTGAAGAGCGTGCTGCGAGCCGAGGTCGCGTACTTCAAGGACGAGGCGCTGTTCGTCGGACCGGTCGCGGCGCTCTACCCGGACAAGGGTGTCACCGCCAAGTTCGCGACCGACTTCCTCGCTCCGGTCGCGACCGGAGCTCTCAACACGGTCAGCCGGCAGGATACCTTCAACATGGCGGTCGGCTGGGACAGCAATCAGCTCGTGAGCTTCATCAATCCGAACCAGACCATCTTCATCTCGACCCAGTTCTTCTACCGGCACATCTTCGACTACCAGTTCTCGTGCGACCCGGGGAACTGCGTCGGCCAGTCCATCCCGGTGCCCGAGCCGAACAACTCGACGCGTACGGTCCCGCTGGTCGAGGACACCTTCCTGCAGACGCTCGCGCTCAGCACGACCTACAACGTGTCCGCCCCGTTCACGAACACCAACATCCAGGTGAGCCCCGGCTTCAACATGTTCTACGACTGGCAAGGGATGTTCCTCTTCCAGCCGGGCGTGCGCTTCGTGCGCGATCCGTGGCGCTTCATCGTCGACTACACGACCATCAACAGCGGCGTGTACCGCTACCAGATCGGTCTGGTGCGCGACCGCTCGAACGTCCGCGCCCAGATCGAGTACGTGCTGTAGTCTCCCCCGCCCTTTCTGTTCGGAGCCACGAGCCGCGCCGGCACCCGCCGACGCGGCTCGTGCTGCTTTCGGCGCTCTTGCGCTGCACGACTTCGCCCTCGCGAGCTGACCCGCCGCCTGTAACTTCTTAAAATCGCTCACGAAAGCGCGACGGCCGTGTTTTTTCCAGGTTGCCGTTGGTGTCGCGACGTGTCAGGTTGCGCTGCCCCGGTCGTCTTTGATCGGGTCATCCCACCGGCCAGCGAGCCGTACAGTCGCCATGCACGGAGTCACGTCGATGCCAACAAGGTCACGGTCCTTCTTGACGCCCGCCCTGACCGGCCTCCTCTTCCTCGCCGGTTGCGGTGGCGGTGGTAGCGACGGCGGCGTGCCGCCGGCCCCGCCCGCGTCCGCCGAGTGGGTCATCCACTGGAACCACGTGGCGATCGACACCAGCGGGCTCGACCACGCGCCCATCAAGGAAGGCGAGGATCGCGTCTTCGGGCACCAGCTCGGCCCCGGCCGGGCGAGCCGTGCGATGGCGATCGTCCAGGTCGCGGTCTTCGAAGCGCTGAACGCGATCACGGGACGCTACGAGTCCTACACCGGCCTGCCCCAGGCACCCGCAGACACCTCGATCAAGGCGGCGATAGCGCAGGCGGCGCACGACACGCTGGTCGAGCTCTATCCCTCGCACGCCGCGCAGTTCGCCGAGCAGCTCGTCGACGATCTCGCCAAGGTCGAGGATCCCGAGGGGCAGAAGGAGGCCGGCATCGACCTCGGCCGCCACGCCGCGCTGTCGATCCTCGAGCTCCGCGCCAACGACGGCTCGAACCACCCGGAGCCCCGCGTCGGCGTCGACTACATCCCGGAGGACGGTCCCGGCATCTGGCGGCAGGATCCGATCAGCAAGCACCCGCTGGCGCTCGGCGCGCGCTGGGCCGAGGTGAAGCCCTTCGTGCTCGCGTCGGCGTCGCAGTTCCGCATCGCGCCGCCGCCCGCGGTCGATAGCGCCGCGTACGCGGCCGCCTACGAGGAGGTCTTCCTCCTCGGCGGTGACGGCCTCACGACGCCGACCGAGCGCACCGCGGACGAGACCTCGGCCGCGATCTACTGGGCCTACGACGGGCTGCCGAGCCTGTGTGCGCCGCCGCGGCTCTACAACCAGATCGTCGTGCAGCTCGCCGAGGAGCAGGGCCTCGACATCGTCGACACCGCGCGCCTGCTCGCACTGGTTAACGTCGCCATGGCGGACGCCGGCATCGCCGCCTGGGAGTCGAAGTACTACTACAAGGTCGCGCGCCCGATCACCGTTATCCGTGCGGGCGACGACGACGGCAACGCCGAGACCGCCGGCGACGCGAACTACACGCCGCTCGGCGCGCCGGCCAGCAACTCGACCGGTGCCAACTTCACGCCGCCCTTCCCCGCCTATCCTTCCGGGCACGCGGCGTTCGGCGGCGCCATCTTCCAGATGCTGCGCGACGTCTTCGGGACCGACGACATCCAGTTCACGTTCGTGTCTGACGAGTACAACGGCAAGACCGTCGACAATCAAGGCAACGTCCGCGAGCTGCATCCGCGGAGCTTCGCGAACCTCACGCAGGCCGAGGACGAGAACGGCCAGAGCCGCATCCACCTCGGCATCCACTGGTCCTTCGACAAGGACGAGGGGATCTTGCAGGGACGCCGCATCGCGGACTACGTGTTCCAGAACCTGTACTCCCCGAAATCCCGACCCGGTTGATCCGACCCCGCACGCCGTGGCTTAGTCGGCCGCATGGCGCACGATCTGGTGATTCGCGGGGGTACGATCGTCGACGGCACCGGTTCCCCCGGCCGTCGCGGCGACGTCGCGATCGACGGCGACACGCTGACGCAGGTCGGCGGCAAGGCAGGCAGGGGGAAGCGCGAGATCGACGCGAGCGGGCTCGCGGTGAGCCCCGGCTTCATCGATCCGCACACGCACTACGACGCGCAGGTCTGCTGGGACCGCGCGCTCACGCCATCGTGCTGGAACGGCGTCACCAGCGTCGTCATGGGGAACTGCGGCTTCACGATCGCACCGTGCGCGCCGTCTGGCCGCGAGCGCATCATGCGCATGCTCGAGCGGGTCGAGGGCATGAGCCTCGCCGCACTCCAGGAAGGCATCACCTGGGACTGGGTAAGCTTTCCCGAGTACCTCGACGCGATCGCGCGCATGCGTCCGTCGCTGAACGTCGGCGCCATGATCGGCCACTCCGCCCTGCGCTACTTCGTGCTCGACGAGGCCGCGACCGAGCGCACCGCCACCACCGACGAGATCGCGCAGATGCGCGCGCTGGTCGAGCAAGCGATGCGCGCCGGCGCGCTCGGCTTCTCGACCTCGCAGGCGCCGACGCATTTTGGCGGCGACGGCAAGCCCGTGCCGAGCAGGGTCGCGAGCGACGAGGAGGTGCTCGAGCTCGCCGGCGCACTATCCGGCTTCGCGCGCGGCATGGTCGAGATCACGACCAAGCACCTGATCGACGTCAGCGTCAGCATCGCGGCCGCGCGGCGCAGCGGGCGGCCGGTGACGTTCCTCGGCGCGATCCGCCCCGATGGGCAGGCAGCCGTCGCGCGAGCGCGCGAGGAAGGGCTCGAGCTCATCCCGCAGACCAGCTGCCGCCCGACGCTCACCAACTTCAGGCTCGTCGGCATGGGCATCTTCGACCAGCTGCCGTCGTGGGGCCGCGTCATGAAGGCGGCGCGCGCCGAGCTGCCCATGGTGTTCCGCGAGCCCGCCTTCCGCGCCGCGTTCAAGCAGGACGTGACCGGCGAGTTCGAAGGCTACCGCATGTTCAAGGGCGACTGGGACGGCGTCAAGATCCTGCTCGTCGAGAGCCCGGCCCTTGAGGACCGCATCGGCAAGACCGTCGCCGAGATCGCGGCCGAGCGCGGCGCCGATCCGTACGACGTGTTCTTCGACGTCGCCCTCGAGGACGACCTGGAAACGGAGTTCAGCTATTGCCTGTCGAGCGACCTGCCGAGGCGCCCGACGCTGCTCGACGAGAACTACCTGATCGGCCTGTCGGACGCCGGCGCGCACCTCACGCTGCTGGCCGACCACGCCTACGCGACCTACTTCCTCGGCCGCTGGATCCGCGAGCGCGGCCTGATGCCGCTGGAGGCGGGTGTGCGCAAGCTGACCCAGGTGCCGGCGCTGCTGTTCGGGATTCCTCGCCGCGGGGTGCTCGCGGAAGGGAACTACGCAGACGTCGTGCTCTTCGACCCGACGCGCATCATCGACCGCGAGACCGAGCTGGTGCACGACCTGCCGGGCGGCGGACCACGGCTCGTGACCAAGGCGGATGGGATCGAGGCGGTGCTGGTTAACGGTGCCGTGACGGTCGAGCGCGGTGAGCTGACGGGCGCGCAGGCGGGCCAGGTGCTGCGCGGGGCGTAGGCGCCGCGGCCGTCAGTCGGGAACGATCACGGCGCGAACGGGCGTTCTCGGTCGCAACGGCACTAGGGGAGACCGTCTGGCTGTGGCACGGAGCGGCCGTTCGGCAGCCAGCCCCGCGAGCGCAGCTCGTCGCTCACACGCGCGCCAATCGCGCGCTGTCCTTCATCGGTCGGGTGAAACTGGTCGGGTTGGATCATTCGCCGTTCGCCGCCTTGCCAGAAGAGATCGCGCAAACGCAGCAAGAGATCGCCGTGCTCGGTCCGCAGGACGTCTTCCGCGAGATCGCCGACGTGGTTGTAGCCTTCGGCCTGGTAGCCCATAAATAGTACCTTGACGCCACGGGGGAGTGCGGCGTCGACGATGCTGCGATAGCTCGCCGACTGAATTCTGCCGACGCTGTCGTTCGAGAGCAGGCGAGCCGTCTCGTCGCGACGAGACCAGCCGCGGGACGCCGCGCTGTCGAGTTCGCGCCGGCTCAGCCCGGCCTCGATGCCGATGGTGAACAGCCGCAGCGTCCGGAGCCGTGGCAGGTCGTGGTACCAGCGCGCCGAGCTGCCGAGCAGCGCTGACGGGACATCCTCGAGATTCCACCCGTCATTGACCCCCGCCATGACGACGACGATCGCAGGTGTGTGTCCGGCAAGATCGTCGCTGACGATTCGCGCCACCTGCGTCGAGTTCAGGCCCGGCCTGCTCCGATTCGCCACGACGGCGCCGGTGTGGCGCGCGATCTCGTCGGAGAACCGAATCGTGTTTCCGAGGCCATACGGGGTCGAGTCTCCGTAGACCACGATGGCCGCGATCCCGAAACGGCCCTCCTCGTCGACGTCTCGCGTGGTGGCGAAGCGGGCGGCGATCGAGAGACTCGCCTCGAGCGCGACCACCGCGACGATGATCGCGAGCAGGATGACGAGCGCCGTGCGGGTGAATCGGCGAGCCATCGGGATCGTGCGCTACCAGACTTCGCCGATTCCATCCAGCGTCCCGCCGGCCTCACCCGAGCTTCGCAAGCATCTCGTCCGCGAACTTGCTCATGCCCTCGATCGGATTCCCGCCCATCGCCAGCGCCGGCAGCAGCACCAGCAGGCGCGCGACACCGAGGTCCGCGTAGCGGCGGACCACGTCGAGGTCCTCCATCGCCGGGATCCACATCGCCGTGATCTCGACGGTCGAGCGGTCACGGCCGACCTTGGCGCACGCCGCGTCGAGCTTCGGCAGCAGCGCCTGGAGCTGATCGATGGTCGCGGTCGGCGCGTACCAGCCGTCGCCGTAGCGCGCGACGCGCTCGAACGCCCTGCCCTTCGAGCCGCCGATCACGATCGGCAGCGGGCGCTGCACGGGCACGGGGTAGCTCTTGAAGCCGTGCCAGTGCACGAACTCGCTCTCGTGCTCGACGACGTCGCCCGACCACACCTTGCGCATCGCCTGCATGTAGTCGTCGGCACGCGAGCCGCGGTGCTCGAACGGCACGCCGAGCGCCGCGAACTCCTCCTCGAGCCAGCCCACGCCGAGCCCCAGCATCAGGCGTCCGCCGGAGACGAAGTCGACGCTCGCCGCCTGCTTCGCGAGGTAGAGCGGGTTGGTCTGCGGCAGGATGTTCACGCCGGTGCCGAGGCGCACCGTCTTGGTGCTGGCGGCGATCGCGGCCAGCGCGATCAGCGGGTCGACGAAGTTGGTCTCGGGCGTGACGCCCATCTTGCCGTCGGCGCTGTACGGGTACTTCGACGCATAGTCGACCGGCACCACCACGTGCTCGAAGGTCCACACCGACTCGAAGCCGACCTTCTCCGCGTGCACGGCGAGCCCGACCATCGTCTGTACGTCCTTCACGCCGATGTTCACCGGGATCAGACCGACCTTCATGCGAGCCTCCTGCGCCACGTCACGCGCACCGTCACCAAAGCGATTCCGCGTCCGGCATAGCACGGACCGCGGAGGGCAGACGATGATCGAGCACATGGTAGAGAGGATCCATGCACTCCCGTCTTCGACTCGTCGTCAAGGTGCTCGGTTACTTCTTCGCGGTGCAGGGCATCGGCTGGCTGGTCGCACCCGCCAGCCTGGCCTCGTCGCTCGGCATGCCGCTGCTCGACGGCATCGGGCGCAGCACACAGGTCGGCGACTTCGCGTCGTTCTTCTTGACCGCCGGGGTCTTCATGGTCCTCGGCAGCCGTCCCGGCCGGGCTTGGATGCTGTACTTCCCGGCCGCCCTGATCGGCGGTGCCGCGGTCACGCGCACGCTCGCCTGGCTGCTGCACGGAGCGGACTTCGCCGCGCTGTTCATCGCCGTCGAGGTCGTGACCGGTCTGGTGCTCTACCGGGCTGCGAGCCAGCTCGGCGGGGAGCGCTGAGCGTTCGGGGGCCGGCGCGCACGAGGTCCGGGAGCCGAGCTGCGCGCGTCGCACCCGACGCGCGACTGGATTCTGTCGCGCGTGATCTGGCTGTCCGGCCTCGAGGACGGCCGCAATCGCGGCGGCCAGGTCGATACGTACGAGCGCTACATCTACATCCACGGCACGCCCGACGAGGAGCCGGTGGGCCAGGCGCGCTCGCACGGCTGCATCCGGATGCGCAACGAGGACGTGATCGCGCTATTCGCGCTGCTCGAGGCCGAGGCCGTGATCGTCCGGTTGAGCTCGAGCTGATCCCCGACGATCGTTCCCTCGAACTGCTGCGACGAGCCCGTCGACGAGCAGTTCCGGACCGGATCGAGGGACTCCCTGCGCCCGGCAACGAATTTTCAGGCGCCGCGCTGCGCGCCGCTCACGGATCCGTTCCGAATAGCAGGGTCACTGGCCCGTGGTTCACCAGGTGGACGTCCATGTCCGCGCCGAAACGTCCCTCGGCGACCTCGAGGCCGAGCTCGCGCACGCGCGCGACGAACGCGCGGTACAGCGGCTCCGCCTGCTCGCCCGGTGCGGCGCGGCTCCACGACGGACGGCGGCCGGCGTTGGTGTCGCCCCAGAGCGTGAACTGCGAGACCACCAGCAGCGCACCACCGACGTCGGCGAGCGCCAGGTTCATGCGGCCGTCGGGATCGTCGAAGATCCGGAGTTGCGCGATCCGCGACGCGAGCGCGCGTGCGCCGGCCTCGTCGTCCTCGCGGCCGACACCGAGCAGCACGAGCAGGCCGAGCCCGATCCGGCCGACGACCTCGCCGCCAACCTCGACGCGCGCCTCGCTGACCCGCTGCACGACGGCCCGCACGGCGCGCTCAGACGGTGTCGATGCTGGTGCGCAGGAAGCCGCACGAGCGGCAGAGCCACTTGCAGTGTCCCATCGCCGCGCGAAGCTGCCAGGATCGGGCGCAAACGGCAACCACAGCAGCACCCCTCGCCTTGCGTCACCGCCCGCCAACTGCGAACTTCCGCAATCACGCCGGCCCGTCCGGGCCGCCGCTTTCAACAGCTCATCGGAGGTCGAGAACCATGCCCATGCGCGAAGCAGTGATCGTCGCCACGGCCCGGACCGGACTCGCCAAGTCGTTCCGCGGATCGTTCAACCAGACGCGTCCGGACGACCTGGCCGCCGCCTGTATCAAGGAAACCCTCAGGAAGACGCCGCAGCTCGATCCCGCGGAGATCGAGGACGTCGTCATGGGCACAGGCTTCCCCGAGGGGCCGCAGGGCTTCAACGTCGGCCGTAACGTGGCGGTGATGGCGGGCCTGCCGGTCAGCGTGCCGGGCACGACGGTCAGCCGCTTCTGCTCGTCCGGGCTGAACGCGATCGCGGTCGCGGCGCATCAGGTGCAGGTCGAGGGCGCAGAGGCAGTGATCGGCGGCGGCCTCGAGTCGATCACCATGATGCAGAACGACTTCAACAAGAAGAATCTGTTCAACCCCTGGCTGATGGACCACAAGCGCGACATCTACATGCCGATGGGCCTCACCGCCGAGGTGGTCGCCGAGCGCTACAACGTGAGTCGCGAGAAGCAGGACGAGCTCGCGCTCGCCTCGCAGCAGCGCACCGCCGCCGCGCAGCAGTCGGGCAAGTTCAAGGAAGAGCTCTTCCCGATGACCGTCAAGATGCAGGTCACGGACAAGGCGAGCGGCCAGACCTCGGAGAAGGAAGTCACCGTCGACAAGGACGAGTGCAACCGGCCGCAGACGACCGCCGAAGGTCTCGCGCAGCTGCCCGGCGCGTTCAAGCCGACCGGCAGCGTCACCGCGGGCAACTCCTCGCAGTTCTCCGACGGCGCGTCAGCGAACCTGATCATGAGCTACGATCGCGCGAAGAAGCTCGGCATCGAGCCGCTCGGCTTCTTCCGCGGCTGCGTGTTCGCCGGCTGCGAGCCGGACGAGATGGGCATCGGCCCGGTGTTCGCGATTCCCAAGCTGCTCAAGAACGCGGGCCTGAAGATCTCGGACATCGACATCGTCGAGATCAACGAGGCGTTCGCGTCGCAGGCGGTCTACTGCCGCGACAAGCTCGGCATCGACCCCGCCAAGCTCAACCCGAATGGCGGCGCGATCTCGATCGGCCACCCGTACGGCATGACCGGCTCGCGCATGGTCGGCACCCTGCTCCTCGAGCTGCGCCGCCAGAAGAAGCGCTGGGGCATCGTCTCGATGTGCATCGGCGGCGGCATGGGCGCCGCCGGGCTGTTCGAGGCTGCCAACTAGAACACGTCAACCGTCGGGAACTCGCCCTCGCCTCTGACGCAGTCCCAGAGGTAGAGGGCGAGCCCGGCGTCACCCGTCCAGAGGGAGTAGCGGCCGCGGCCGTAGCGTGCGGTGTGCTCGCGCCACTGCTCGATCGCGTGCATCGCAAAGATGCGCGCACGCTCGAGCCAGACCGGCTCGCCGGTCCGCGCGTACAGCGCGAGCAGCGCGTAGCCGTTGCCGGCGGTGCCGTGGCAGAGACCGGGGCCCTTTGCGACGGGCCCGGCCTGCCAGATCAGCTCGCCGGCGGCGCGCAGCAGCTGCTCCGTCGCAAGCGCAGCATCCGCGTCAGATGACGACGCCGCATCCGGGGGAAGCCGGCGCAGGCCGACGACGATGCCCGGCGCACCGTGGCAGATCTGGACCAGTGACGCGCTGCGCTCGGCTACCGACGCCTGCTCTTCCGTCGGATCGACGCCGGGCCAGTTGGCGAGCGTCGCGTCGCCCACGGCGAGCGCGCACACCGTGCGACGCACCAGGCGGTGCAGAGCGCGCTGCTCGTCGCGCGTCGCGGACGCCGCCGCACGCAGCAGCGCCGCCGCGTTGCCCGCAAAGCCGTGCACGAGACCGACGAAGGGCACCTGCCGGCCGAGGAAGTCCTGCCGCCACAGCCGGCAGCCACGCGCATCCTCCGCGCCGAGGGCCGACGACAGCGCGCCGAAGCCGTCCCGCGCCGCGCGCGCGAAGCGCTCCTCCCCGGTCTCCTCGTGAAGGACGCACGCGGCGAGCAGGGTCCCGGAGACCCCGAGCATCAGCTCGTTGGAGGGCTGCGCGAGGTTCGCCTCGATGCGCTGCCAGAGCTGGTCGGCGATCGCGCGGCTCGGCGCGAGGCGCCAGTGCACCAGCAACACACCGACGTCGCCCTGGAGGTAGCCGGCATGGTCCGGCAAGAACGGCTCGAGGAACGCTCGATTGCGCCGCCGCACGTCGTCCATGCGATCGGCGAAGCTCGCACCGCGCGGCACGGCCGCGAGACGCGCGAGCCGATCAAGCGCCCAGATGACGCCCGCAGCACCCGAGTACAGACCGTAGAACGCCGGCGGCAGCCAGCCCTCGATGTCGTCGAGCGGGTGCGCCGGCCAGAGCTCGTGCGGGTCGCACGCGGTCTCGGTGTCGGTCACGATGGCCACGATCGCGCGGCGCGCCGCAGCCTCGTTCCACGGCACCGCGCTTGGGCGCGCGTGCCCGTCGGGGTCGTAGGGAGGCGTCGGACGCGTCACGACAGAAGCTCGCCGTAGCCCCATTGCCCGAGGACGTCGAGCTGGAAGTCGTACATCAGGCTCTGCCGCTTGCCGGCGAGCCGGGCGTCACGCACCAGGTTCGGTGTCTGCCGGCAGCGGAAGATCACCATGCTGGAGTCGGGGACCGTGTACTCGAAGTCGAAGGAGTCCCGCAGCAGGTACGGCAGCGCGAGAAAAGAGTCGGTCGGCCAGAGGTAGTCCTGGTTCGCGAGCAGACCGTCGCCGGGCATGAGCGACGGCAGGAAGCTCGCGAAGGCGCCCTTGCCGATCGGCAGCGTCTTCACCGCGTCGTTGATGATCAGCCGGATCGGGGCGCCGTTCCACTCCGCCTGCTCGAGGTTCGCGGCGCGAGCGTCGAGCAGGTGCCGGTACGGTGCGTGCAGCGCCGCGAAGTAGTCGACGAACGACTCCCCGACCGTCAGCCGCCCCGCATGCTCGGTGCCCTTGACCTCGTCCTCGCACCACGGCTCCCAGCGAAACAGGTCGTAGGCGAAGGCCACCTTCCCGGCACCGGACACCCTGGGATTCGCCAGCAACCCTTCGCAGTAGCTGGTCGTGAGCGAGCCCAGCCAGGCTCCCCACTCGACGATCGCGCCATGGCCATCGTAGACCTCGGCGCCGTACCAGCGACACCACGCCTGCTCGTCGGGCGTCGTCAAGCCGAGTCGCTTCGGTCCGCTCTGCCGGTGCGCCCGGAAGTCGTCTTGTCGGAGACGCTCCATGGAATCGCTCGCTGCTTTCGGTTCCTAGCCGCCCAGCTTCTCGATGCGCGCGAAGGCGTCGCGCTCGAGCGGCATCACGCTCAGGCGCGACTGCCGCACCAGCGGGATGTCGCTCAGCTTCGGGTCGGCCTTGATCTGCTCGAGCGTGACGGGCTTCTTCAGCGCCTTGACGGCGGTCAGCTCGATCGCCACCCAGCGCGCGTCGTCGGTCGACGGGTCGGGAAAGGCCTCGCACGACACCTCGCACACGCCGACCACTTCCTGGCCGACGTTCGAGTGGTAGTAGAACACCCGGTCGCCCTTCTTCATCGCCTGCAGATTGTTGCGCGCCTGGTAGTTGCGCACGCCGTCCCAGGTCGTCTTCTTGTCCTTGACGAGCTGCTCGAACGGGTACTTGGTCGGCTCCTGCTTCACCAGCCAGTAGGATTTGGCCATGTGCTCCTCCGGGCGACGGCTCTACACGGGAACGCCGGTTGCCCTCGACGCTGGCTACTCGGACTTACGCCGCGCAGTAGACCTGTCCGAGGTGGTTCAAGTTCCTGTCCCAGTAAGTGTTGGGCGTGACGTCGGCCCGCTCGAACGGGTCCTGCGGGCCCGTGCGGAACGCCGCGCGCCCTGCCGTGCACGATTGCTCGCCATAGTAGTGCAGGAACTGGATGCCCTCGTTGGCGATGCGGTCGATGCTGGGCGTCTCGTTGTCCGATAAGTCCGCGCTATGTCGAATCGTGCGTTCATGCCGCCTACCCTCCCGCCTACCCTCCACCTCCCCGATCAACGTCTGATGCGATGTTTCCGTGGAGTCGGCCGCTCATGGCGCCTACGAGCCGGTTCGCGAGAGGCGACGGAGTCTCGAAAGCGATTAGCCGTCGGCGCAACCGGTTGCGATGGCAAGCGCCCGACACATCGCATTCATCTTGAGCGGGCCGAGCTGACCGACGAAGCGGGAGAGTTTTGCCTTCTCGACCACCTGGACGTGATCGAGGTTGACGGCCGAGACGTGCTTGAGGCCCTCGGCGATGCCGACCAGCACCTCGCTCGGCAACCCGCGGATCGTCGAGGTGATGGGCGCGACGATGACCGTGTGCATGGCCTCGATCGCTTCGCGGCGGCTGAACACGACCACGGGACGCCGCTTGTCGGGATTGCGGAATTCGTAAGTCCAGATTTCCCCGCGAGCTACTCCTCTGGCCATGCTCCCTCGCCCACCCATCCTGCGAGATCTTCAACGGGATGACTTCCGTACCCACGCCGATACGCCGCCGCGATCCGTGAGCGTCGGCGCAGTCGCAGGTACTCCTGCACCGCGCGGCGAATGACTGCGGAACGTCCGTCGCGTTTGGTTTCGCCGTCCGCGTCGAGCCGCGCGAGCAGCCGCTCGTCGATCGTGATCTGTATCGGCTTCATGTGGACAAACTATGTGGATCAACGACCAACGACAAGCCCTGTCGAAGCCTACGCCAAACACGGGTGCGATCGAGTGCAGCGCCCGGATGCCCCGCATGAACTCGAGGATGATCCCGATCACCCGCCCGACCTCCCCGGCCGCGCGGTGAGCTGGCCGCCGCGGCGAAGTCGATCGAGGCTGCGCGCGAGCTGGGTTTCGCTGTAGGGCCCGAAGGGAAGGAAGGTCCCGCGCACGCGAGAGTATGCGAGCCAGCCGACCGAGCCCGCGGCGGCGTACTCGACCGACGGGTCGTAGATACCATGATTGGCCGACTCGCCGGCGACAGAGCGTTCGGAATAGGCGGCCGAGCAGCGTGATCGGCCGCGCGTCGTTGGCGAAGCCGGGGTCGATGCCCGAGGTGAAGCACGACGTGTTGCCGCGCAGGCACGCGGCCTCGAGCTTCTCGACCATGCTGCGCTCGGCGGCGGGTGGGTAGATCAGCGACACGAAGGAAGGTCAGCGATCCAAGACAGCCGAATCACCCGGTCGCGCCGCGGACCCCTTGCACCTCACCACAACCCACCGTGCTCGGGCCGAGCTGCTCGAGAAAGGACTCGAGCACGCGCGCGAACTCGTCCGGGCACTCGAGGAACGGCGCGTGGCCACCGCGGAACAGCTCGAGGCGCGCGGTCGGGATGCGCTCGATGGCCGGCAGGCTGCGCCGGAGCTGCAGGATGCGATCGCGCTTCGCCCAGGCGACCAGCACCGGGCAGGCGAGCTCCGCCGCGAGCGCGCGCACGTCGGCCGACGGCTCCCCGAAGCTGCGCCACGCCTCGACCAGACGCGGCGCCAGCTCGACCGCCCCGGCGACGATGCGCGCGCGCTGTTCGCGCGCCGGCTCCTCGGTGAGGAGCATCCGGTAGTAGAGGTCGAAGGCGCGCGGGAACCAGCGCGCACCGCGCGCCCCCGCCGCGAAGAACGCGGCCATGCCACGCGTCACCAAGCGCGTTGCCGCGTCGACCTGGTCGAGGCCCGCGGAGTCGACCAGCACCAGGGCCCGCGTCTGGTCCGGGTGTCGCGCCGCGAAGCGCAGTGCAGCCGAGCCACCGATCGAGTTGCCGAGCAACACCACGTCGCGCAGCCCGAGTGCTGCGACGAAGCCCTCGAGCACTTCAGCGTAGCGCGCAGCGCTCGCCGGCTCGCGATCTTCCCCCGAGCAGCCGTGCCCCGGCCAGTCGAGCGCGATCACACGGCAGCGGTCACGCAGCCGGGCGCGCAGCGGGCCGAAGTCGCGCGCGCCGTGCGCGATCGAGTGCAGGCAGAGCACCACGGGACCGCCGCCCTCGTCGTCGTAGGCGAGCTGGACACCGTCGACCACGATCCGCCTGCCGTCCGCCCCGACGGCCGCCCGAAGTCCGCTCATCGTTCGCCTCCGTTCCTAGTGACGAGTTATTCACTAGTTGGTGAGGACTCATTCACCAGTGGCCAGTGCATGTCAAGCGTGCTAGTCGAACCGCATGCCCGGCGAGACCACCAGCGCGCTCCGGCGCGAGCGGCCGCGACGCGGCGCCCCGGAGGACACCCGCGCCCGTCTGGTGGCGGCCGCAGCCGGCGCCTTCAACCGGCACGGCTACCACCGCACCGACTCGAACCGCATCGCGCAAGCGGCCGGCTACGCCGCCGGCACCTTCTACAAGCACTTCGCCGACAAGCGCGACATCTTCCTCGCCGCCTACGAAGGCTGGGTCACCGCCGAGTGGGACGCGATCGCGCAGGAGCTCCGGGTACCCGGCTCGCGCGACGACGTGGCCGAGCGCATCGTCGCCCTCGTGCTCCGCCACCACACCCGGTGGCGCGGCCTGCGCTCGTCGATGGGGGCGCTGCTCGCCGAGGACGCCAAGGTCCGCACCTTTCACCGCGCGCAGCGCCGGCGGCAGCTCGAGCTGCTGCGCGCCATGCGTGCCCATAGCCCGGAGTCCGCCCGCTCCGCGGAGGAGGACGCGCTGCTGCTGTTCACGCTCGAGCGCGCCTGCGACGCGATCGCGAACGGCGAGGTGCGCGATCTGGGGCTCGATCGGGCACGCATGCTCGACCTGATCCGCAACGCGATCGCCGGCTCGCTCGCGCCACGTGCGGACGCCGCCGGGCGCACGCGGAGCAAGGAAAGAAGATGAGCATTGCGCCTTCGCCGACGGTCACCCTCGATCCCGCCGCGCCCGATGACGCGCCGCTGCTGGCGAATCTTCTCGAGCTCTACGTCCACGATCTGAGCGCAGCATTCCAGATCGACGTCGGCGCGGACGGCCGCTTCGGCTACGACAAGCTGCCCCTGTACTGGTCGGAACCCGGACGGCGCTTCGCGTTCCTGATCCACTGCGCCGGCAAGCTCGCCGGCTTCGCCTTCGCCACGCGCGGCTCGCCCGCCAGCGACGACCCCGACGCGTTCGACTTCGCCGAGTTCTTCGTCCTGCGGCGCTACCGTCGCGCCGGTGTCGGAGGTGTAGCCGCGACGATGCTGTGGGATCGGTTCCCCGAGCGGACCTGGGTCGTGCGCGTCTCCATGGGCAACCGCGACGCGCTCCCCTTCTGGGATCGAGTCGTCCGCTCCTACACGGGCGGGGCGTACACGGCCGCCGAGCGGCCCGGACAGCCGCATGCTTGGCAGATCTTCACGCTGCGCAGCGGAGCTCGCACGACGCCGCAGGCGTGACGCACGCGCCGCGCACGTGCGCGGCCGTCAAGCAGTACGCCGGCGCCGCGGCGGCTGGGGCGGCGCGGTCGTCCGCACCTGCACCGGCACAGCCGCGCGCTCGCGCTCGCGCTGGCGGTCGAGGCCGAGCAGCGCGTTGAACTCCTCGAAGGGATAGAGCCGCTGCATCACGTGCGCGGTGCTGCCGTCCTTGCGCAGCGCGACGTAGACATCCTCGACCGCGCGCGCCTGGGCGAGGATCGCCGCCACGGGATAGACGATCAGGTCGAAGCCGCGCTCGTGCAGCTCGCCCGGTCCGAGCAGCGGGGTGCGGCCCCACTCGACCATGTTCGCGACCTTCGGACCGGGCACGCCGAGCGCGATCGCGTCGAGCTCGGCGACCGATTGCGGCGCCTCGACGAACACCGCATCCACGCCGAGGTCGCGTGCCGCGCGCCCGCGCACGATGGCCTCCTTCAGACCTTTCGGACCGCGCGCGTCGGTGCGCGCCACCACGAACAGGTCGATCGCCGGGCGGAGCTGCAATACGGCGCGCAGCTTGGTCAGCCACTCCTTGCGCTCGACGACCTCCTTGCCCGCCATGTGACCGCAGCGCTTGGGCCACACCTGATCCTCGAGGAAGAGCCCGGCCGCACCCGCCTGCGCGTAGAGCTCGGCGGTGCGCACGACGTTGGGCACGTTGCCGTAGCCGGTATCGGCGTCGACCAGCACCGGCGCCGGTACCAGCCGGCACAGCCGGCGCGCGGCGTCGGCCATCTCGGCCTGCGTCAGCAGCCCGATGTCCGGCTCGCCGAGCAGCGAGGCCGCGACGGCGTAGCCGCCCATGAACGCCAGCGGGAAGCCGGCGCGCGCGACCAGCCGCGCCGAGACGCCGTCGTAGAAGCCGCCCATGACGAGCGGCTCGTCGCGGGCGAGGAGGTTGCGTACGCGCTGGGCGGACGAGACGGGTGGGGCCACGGTTCGCGCTGCCATGACGATCGTCCTAGCGCAGCACGGGCCCGCTCCGAAAGCCCGGCGGGCCGGATTCAGCCTCCCGCCGGCTTGTCCTTGGGGATCTTCTCCTGCGCGTCGGCGTGGTTCTCGAGCGCCTCGAAGAGCCCCGAAGCGAGCTCGCCGATCTCGCGATTGACGGTACGGATCGCGTCGTAGACCGTGCCGATGCTGGCGTCGACCGCATGCAGCGCCTTGGTCCCCTCGTCGCCGAGCAGACCACGCTTCTCGAGCGCGGCCAGCGGCAGCTCGGCGATGGTCTTGTGGATCTGCTCGACCGAGGTCGCGCCCTTGTCGACGGCTTCCTGGATGAGGTCCTTGACCGCTTCGATGCGCGCGATGGTGCTCTTCACGGGGCTTCCTCCTCGTCAGGCGGCGACGGCCGCGTCGAATGGCAGCGCGTAGCGCACGATGCGCGACACGACGCTGGTGAACTGCGTCCAGAACGAGCCGGTGTTGTAGGACTGGCCGTAGCGCTCGCAGATCCCGCGCACACGCTCGGCCATGTCCGCGTAGCGCACCGCGGGCACGTCGGGGAAGAGGTGGTGCTCGATCTGGTGGCTCAGGTTGCCGCTCAGGAAGTGGAAGAGCGGGCCGCCGGTGAGGTTGCTCGAGCCGCGCATCTGGCGCACGTACCAGGCGCCGCGTGACTCGTCCTCGAGCACGGTCTCCGGAAAGGTTTCGACGTCGGCCGTGAAGTGGCCACAGAAGATGATGCCGAACGTCCACAGGTTGCGCGCCAGGTTCGCGGCCAGGTTGCCGGTGAGGACCGGCAGGAACGCCGGCCCGGCGAGCAGCGGAAAGAGCACGTAGTCCTTGGCGAACTGGCGCAGCGCCTTGCGCAGCACCGGCGCGGCGTCGCGGGCGACCTTCTCGACCGGGACCTTTCCCCGCACCACGCGGTCGATCTCGAGGTCGTGCAGCGAGATCCCCCACTGGAAGAGTGCTGCCAGCCCGACCGCGATCGCGGGCTGGATCAGGTGCAGCGGCTGCCAGCGCTGCGAAGGGAACAGGCGCAGGAAGCCGTAGCCGATGTCGCGGTCGCGGCCTTCGACGTTGGTGAAGGTGTGATGCAGGTAGTTGTGCGAGTGGCGCCAGGCATCGCCCTCGCACGCGTGGTCCCACTCGTAGGTGTCGCCACGCAGGGTCGGCTCGTTCATCCAGTCGTACTGGCCGTGCATGACGTTGTGCCCGAGCTCCATGTTGTCGACGATCTTGCTGAAGGCGAGCAGGCTCGTACCGGCGAGCCACGCCGGCGGCAGCCAGCCGACGAACAGCAGCCCGCGGCCACCGATCTCGGTGTAGCGCACGATCGCCTGCACCTGGCGGATGTAGCTCGCCTCGCGCTCGCCGAGCCCGGCGATTACCTCGCTGCGCAACGTGTCGAGCTCGGTGCCGATCGCATCGAGCTCCAGCGTGGTGAGCGCCCGGTGGCGTGAGCTGGCCGGCAACGTGGTTTCGATGTCGTCGTTCATGGCATCCTCCGTTCGCATCACAGATCGAGGGTGACCGGGCCGAGCGGCTCGCTGACGCAGATCCGGATGCGGCTGCCCGCGGCGGATTCGATCGCACCCGTCACCCGGTCGCGGACCGTCCCGGACACCATGGTGCAGGTGCACGTCCGGCAGATGCCCATCCGGCATCCGGTCGAAGGCCGCAGACCGGCCTCCTCCGCGATGGCGAGCAAGGTCGGCGCCGCGCTCTGCACCGTTCGCACGCTGCGGCGAAACGAGACCGACGCCGCGACGCGATCGGTCCGGTCGTCGTCGGAGCCGAGCACGAACGCTTCGCGCCGCAGCTTGTGCGTCAGACCTGCGTCCTCCCAGTAGCTCGCCACCGCGCGCGTCAATCCCGCTGGACCGCACAGGAAGGCGTCGCGCTCGGGGTAGTCGGGGGCCCATGTCGCGAGGTGGGTCGACGAGAACCGTCCGGCGGGCGCTCGGCCGTCGTCGAGCACCTGCGGCAGGAAGGCGACGCGGAAGAGCGGGTGGCGCGCCGCCAGCTCCCCGAGCTCACGCGCGAACGCGAGGTCAGCGTGACCGCGCGCGTAGTAGAGCAGCACGATGTTGGCGTCGCGGCGGCGGCGCAAGGCGGCGCGGACGAGGCTGTAGACCGCGGTGATCCCGCTGCCGCCGGCGATGAAGAGCAGCGGTGCGGCCGCGCTGGCCGGCAGGACGAAGTCGCCCGCGGCCTGCCCGATCTCGATCACGTCGCCGGGCTCTGCCTCGTCGGCCAGCCAGCGCGACACCGTACCCGTCGGCTGGCGCTTCACGGTGATCGCGAGCGTCCGCTCGTGCGGCTCGCTGGTCACGCTGTAGGAGCGCTCGTGCAGGACGCCGCCGATGGCGACGCGCACGGGAACGTACTGGCCGGGGACGAAGCCGCGGAAGCGTCGGTTCGGCTTCAGGACGAGCGTCGTCATGTCGGCGGTCTCGTGCCGCGTCTTGACGACGCGGGTGAAGGTCCGCGTGAGGCTGAACGTCCGGTCGAGGTGCTGCAGGGCAAAGTCGATCCAGTGCGTGTCGACGAGCGGGGTCGGGGAACGTGTGGGCATCGCAACGGCTCCTTTCAGTGTACGCACGTACACTCATTTGCCATGCCCCGACCAGTCAGTCAACAGTCGTTCGCTGAAATACCAAAAGGTCTCTGTTTATCTAGGTTTTCATTGTCACCACGGAGCCTGACAGGCCCTTCTTCTGGTTTCGCTTTGCGCTGGCTCGACCCTGTGATAGCCAGTTTGCGTGAACTCTCGTTCCGACACGCTCCCGCTGCACGAGCGTACCCTCACGCTGCGCGACGAGCGCAAGCTACGCACGCGGCAGGGGCTGCTCGAGGCCGCGCTCAGCATGGCCGGACAGGGCCGCAGCCTCGCCAGCATCAGCCTGCGCGAGGTGGCGCGCGAGGCCGGCGTCGTCCCGACGGCGTTCTACCGCCACTTCCGCGACATGGACGAGCTCGGCCTGGCCCTGGTCGACGACGTCTGCATGACGCTGCGCAAGCTGATGCGCGAGGCACGGGTGTCCGCGCAGGGCGCGCGCGACCTCGCCATCCAGACCTCCGTGCACGGCTTCGTCGGCTACGTGCTCGCGAACGATCGCGCGTTCGAGTTCCTGACCCGCGAGCGCTTCGGCGACCGCGCCACCGTGCGCCAGGCGATCGCGCGCGAGATCCGCTACTTCAGCGGCGAGCTCGCGAGCGACCTGCGGATCGTGCCGCCCTTCGTCGACATGCCGAGCGAGGACCTCGAGATGATCGCCGACCTGGTCGTGCACACGGTGCTCAACCTGAGCGCCGACCTGCTCGAGCTGCCGCCCGGCCAGCGCGTGCGCGAGCACGAGCTGACCGGGCGCACCGTCAAGCAATTGCGGTTGATCTTCCTCGGTGCCGGCCGCTGGCAGCCCGCGCGCGGCGCCGTCCGCCGCGAGGCGACTTCCTAGGCTCTGACCTCGAGCACGATGTTGAACGGCGTCTCGGTGGCGCGGCGGACGTGGCCGAACCCGGCCTGCTTGAGCACGTCGGTGAGCCGGGCCTCGCCGGCCTGCGCGCCGAGCGCGAGACCGACCTCCTGGGCGAGCGACGCCTGCGTGCAGACCAAGGTCGACACGCTGTAGAAAACGCGGCCGACCGGGTTCAGGTTGTCCTCGGTCAGGTCGTGCGCGAACGGCTCGACCAGCATCCAGGTGCCACCCGGCGCGAGCGACGCGCGCACGTGCCGCGCCGCACCGACCGGGTCACCCATGTCGTGCAGGCAGTCGAAGAAGGTCACCAGGTCGTAGGTGCCGGGATACTCCTTTGCCGCCGCGACCTCGAAGCGCACCCGGTCGGCGACACCGGCACGTGCGGCACGCTCGCGGGCGCTCTCGATCGAGGCCGGGTGGTAGTCGAAGCCGACGAACGTCGAGCGCGGAAACGCCTTGGCCATGATGATCGTCGACGCACCGTGCCCGCAGCCGACGTCCGCGACGGTCGCGCCGCTCTCGAGCTTCTGCTTGACGCCGCCGAGGGACGGCAGCCACGCGTCCACCAGGTTCGCGTTGTAGCCCGGGCGGAAGAAGCGCTCGGTGCCCACGAAGAGCTCGGGATCGTGCTCGTGCCAGCCGACGCCCTTCCCGGTCCGGAATGCGTCCGCCACCTTGGGGGTGGCCCGCATCGCGGCGGTCATGCCCTGGAAGCCGCCCAGCACGCAGGCCGGGCTGTCCTCGTCGGCCAGTGCTGCGGCGTGCTCGTCGGGCAGCGTGTAACGGCCGCTCGTGGCGTCGTAGGTCACGTAGCCGGCGGCGGCCTGCGCGGCGAGCCACTCGCGCACGCAGCGCTCGACCGTCTCCGTCCGCGCCGCGAGCTCGCCCGGGGTCAACGGGCCGGCCCCGGCCAGTGCCCGGTAGAGCCCGAGCTTGTCACCGATCACCACCAGCGACGCGGTCAGGGCCGCGCCCAGATCGCCCATCGCCTTGCCCACGAACTCGTGAACCTTCGCTTCGTCGAGTGCCATCTGCCTGTCTCCTTTGCTCCGCGATCGTTGCAGCCACCTCGCAGCGCAAGCGGGATGCCAGCCAGCCATCGAGAGTACCGATTGATTCCACCACGGTTTCTTGAGAAGACGATGTCCAGGAAAGGGGGCAAGGGCCTCGTCGCACGCGTCCTGCACGACAGCGGCGCAGGGGTACGGAGCCCGTTCATCGACGTCAACTGCGCGGCGATCCCCGAGTCCATGCTCGAAGCCGAGCTGTTCGGTTTCGAGGCCGGCGCCTTCACCGACGCTCGGCGCGCCAAGCCAGGCCTGTTCGAGGCCGCGTCGACTGGCACCCTGTTCCTCGACGAGATCGACACGCTTTCGACGGCACTGCAGGCGAAGCTTCTGAAGGCGATCGAGGAGAAGCGCGTGCGCCGGCTCGGCAGGGTGGAAGGCCGCCAGGTCGACGTCAAGCTGATCGCGGCGACCCAGGGCGACCTCGACCCGTCCATGCTCGAGGGGCGCCGAGCTCGCCGCTGGTAGCGACGAGCACACCGGTGTCGGACGCAGGCGCAGATTTCGGCGACCAGCGAAGCGACGACGATGGCGAAGCGGCCCGCATCCGCGCGGCGCTGCGGCGCGCCGGCGGCAACGTCGTCACGGCGGCGCGCATGCTCGGTCTAGGCCGCAACGCGCCGCGCTACCGCATGCGCCGTCTGGGCATCGCCAAGCCGTCGCTCGACGAGCTGCTGCACCAACCGGCCGACGCGCCGGCCGACGCGCCGCCGCCCCGAGCGGTGCCGCCGTCCGCAGACGGCAATCTCGGCGGCTGAGAGCAGCGGATCGCCGCGACGCTCGCGATCGACGTCGTGCTGCCGACCGACGACGGCAGCGAACCGCGCTTGAAGCTTCCTCACCCCGGCTCGCCGGCGCGGAGAGTACCGCGGATCAAGGGATGCTGCGTGATCCCCAGTGCCGCCAGGATCTCGGGCTCGAGCAGGCCGGCTCGGCGCGCAGCCTTCAGCAGATGCGGAACCTTCTCGCCCGACGCGATCGCCGCGAGGTCGGCTTCGTTCTGTGCTTGCTGCTCGGCCAGCAGCCGCGGCGCCAGCGCGTCGGCGTCGGCGAGCCCGGCCTCGTGCAGGCGCTTCACCAGCCGCGACAGCATGATCGGCCCCGGGCGATCGGTCAGCACGCCCAGGATCTGACCCAGCCAGCGGCGCGCGAACGCGACCCGCTGCTCGGGCGTGCTCTGGCGCAGGCGCTCGGCGACGAACAGGATGCCGAAGCCCATGTGCCGGCTCTCGTCGCGCGTGATCAGCGCCAGCAGATCGCGCAGCAGAGGGTGCGTCGCGTGCTGCTGGATGCCCTCGAAGATGTTCATCGCCATGCTCTCGAGGAAGAACTGCTCGGTCGCGACCAGCTCGACTGGATCGTCCATCGCCAGCAGCGCGTCGAACATCATCTCGCTGCCGAGGTCGATGTCCTCGACCTCCTCGCCCATCTTGTCGAGGAAGCGCCGGTAGGCGAGGTGGTGGCGCGCCTCGTCCATCGCCTGCGCCGCGGCGTGGTTGCGGTAGTCCTCCTCGGGCAGCGTCAGCACGAGCTTCGCGCAGACGTTCTGCGCCACGCTCTCGCCGACCTGCAGGATGTTCAGCATGCGTCCGAGCGCGCGCCGGGTCGCGTAGTTCCGCGGCCGCTCGGGCAGGGCGGCGAAGGTCGGCGTGGCGCCGAACGCGGTCCAGGTCTCGTCGACCAGTGAGTCCTCGGGGTCGATCGCGACCGACCAGTCGAGATCGTTCTCGTAGTCCCAGTCCGCCGAGTGCGCCTTGGCGAACAGGGCATTGATCCCCGGATGACCGGTGTTGCGCAGATTCAGCAGGTCGCGTGTCCGCATGGCGTTCCCTCTCCTCGGAGCTTCCGTGCCGGGACGAGGCGATGCAACCACGTTTGCCGGGGCAACGAGGCGCATGGTAGCGCCGCGCAGGTGGGAGACCTCGACGGCAAGATCGCGTTCATCACCGGTGCCTCGCGCGGCATCGGACGTGCCGCCGCTCTCGCCCTCGGCGCGCGCGGCGCTACCGTCGCGATCGGCTACCGCAAGGAAGCCGACACCGCGCGCGAGCTGGCGGCCGAGCTCGAGCGCCGCGGCGGGCACGGTGAGCCCGTCCAGCTCGACGTCGGCGAGGCCGCCGAGCGCGAGGCCGCGTTCGATCGGATTGCCGAGCGCTTCGGCGCGCTCGACGTCTTCGTCGCCAACGCGGCCGCGACCGCCTTCAAGCCGCTGCTCGAGGTGAAGCCGCACCACGTCGCCAAGACGTTCGCGATCACCGTCGACGGCTTCCTGTTCGGCGTCCAGCGCGCCGCACGGCTCATGCAGGGGCGCGCCGGCGCCTGCATCGTTGCCGTCTCGGGCTATGACTGCGTTCGCACCGTGCCACGCCACGGCGTGCTCGGTGCGGCCAAGGCGGCGATGGAGATGCTCGCGCGCCAGTACGCGTTCGAACTCGGCCCGCGCGGCATCCGCGTCAACTGCGTCAATTTCGTCTACGCCGACACCGACTCGACGCGCTTCTTCGCCGGCGACGGCCACGAGGCCCTGCAGGACGAGATGCGCGCCCTCACACCGCTGCGCGGCCTCGCCACCGCCTACGACGTCGCCGGCGCGATCTCGTACCTGTGCTCGGACGCCGCGCGCTTCGTCACCGGGCAGACCATCATGGTCGATGGCGGGGTTCTGCTCACCTCCCCTGCCCCGACGCACCTGCCACGGATCGACTGAGGCGCGCGCGGAGACAAACAATGATTCTCGAGGTCGCAATTCTGGACGTCCGCCCGGAGGCCACCGCCGAGTTCGAGGCGGCGTTCCGCGAAGCCCAGCGATCATCTCGTCGATCCGTTCCCGACCGTGGAGCACTACCAGCGCGTGGTGTGAATCGACGGCCGGACCCGTGACGATCGACCCGCCGTTCCTGTACGGATTACGCGAACCGGTAAGTCAGGGCGCCTCGCGCAGGCGCTCGTCGCTCCGCCGGCGCGAGCGCAACGACGCCATACCGGCGATCACCGCCGCGAGCACAAGCCCGCAGAAGCCGAGCATCATCAGCACGCCGGCCTGCTCCGGCCGGATCGAGGCGAGAATTCCGCCGCCGACCATGATCGCCGCCACAAGCGCGAGGATGCGCCAGAACCAGGGCGATTTGCGAAAGTCTCCGGGCACTCCCGGAAGCGGGCCCATGGGCTTCGTCGTTGTTTCCATGGCGTTCCGAACAGTGCCAGAAGCGTGCCACGCACATCGCGTTGCGCGCACTGCGTCCGGCTACGCTCCGCGAAGCGTGTTCTCGACCCAACGCACACGCGAGTTTGCCGACGTGCTCGTGAACACGAAGGGGGATCAGGCATGAAGCTCGGACTCTTCAACCTCAACATGGGCGCGTGCGCCGACCCGGAGACCGGCGTCGCGGTGGCGCGCGCCGCCGAGGCCGCGGGCTTCGAATCGCTCTGGGTCGGCGAGCACGTCGTCCTGCCGGAGCCGCAGGCGCCACCGTCGCCGCTGCCGCCGCGCGCGCCGATCCTCGATCCGATCGTCGCCCTCACCCACCTCGCGGCGCACACCAAGCGCGTCAAGCTGGGCACCGGCATCATCATCCTGCCGCAGCGCAATCCGCTGGTGCTCGCAAAGGAGCTGGCGAGCCTGGACGTGATCTCGGGCGGCCGGCTGATCTTCGGCGTCGGCGTCGGCTACCTGAAACCAGAGTTCGACGCGCTCGGCATCCCGTTCACCAAGAAGGGCGCGCGCACGGAGGACTACCTCGCGGCGATGCTCGCAATCTGGACCAAGGACGAACCACGCCACCGGGGTCCCTTCGCTTCGTTCGGCGGGGTGCAGGCTTTCCCACGTCCAGTGCAGAAGCCGCATCCGCCGATCGTCTTCGGTGGGCACACGCCCGAGGCGTACCGGCGCGCGGTGCGGCATGCCTCTGGCTGGTACGGCTTCTTCCAGGACCCCGACGGTGCCGCGCGCTGCATCGCCGGCCTGAAGGAAGCCGCGCACGCGCTTGGCAGACCGGGCGTGCTCGACGGCTTCGAGATCAGCATCACGCCGAGCGTCGCGCTCGATCTCGACACCGCGCGCCGCTACGCCGACCTCGGCGTGCACCGCTTGATCCCTTTCCGGCTGGGCGGCAATGCGCAGGATCAGCTCGACTTCGTCAAGCAAACTGCAGACACCATCATCGGCCGGATCTGAGGCGCCTCCGACCCGGGCCGCACAACGCCGCGCCGGTGCCGTCAGCCCAGCTTGTCGACGTCGGCCGCGTCGTCGAGCGCCGCCGGACCACTCGCGTAGCGCGCAATCGCGTCGACCGCGCCGATGGCGTCGGGCACCACGGTCAGCAGCGCGCGATACTTCTCCTTGACCAGTCCCGAGCGGATCTGCCCGTCGACGAGCGCCAGCAGCGGATCCCAGAAGCCCTCGTGGTTCACCAGCAGCAGCGGCTTGTGGTGCAGCGCGAGCTGGCGCTCGACCAGGATCTCCGACAGCTCCTCGAGCGTCCCGAAGCCGCCGGGCAGGACCACGTACGCGTCTCCGCGGTGTGCGAGCCCGGCCTTGCGCGAGCGCATGTCGGCGACGGTCACGAGATCGTGCAGGCTCGCGTGAGCGACGCGGGCGAAGGTGTCGAGGATCACCCCCTCGACGCGGCCACCGGCCGCGAGTGCCGCGTCGGCCAGTGCGCCCATCAAGCCGATGCGCGCACCGCCGTAGACGACGACCCAGCCGCGGCGCGCGAGCTCTCGGCCGAGGTCACGCGCCAGCTCGAGGTGGCCTTGCGACGCGCGCGTGGCCGAGCCGGCATAGACGGTGACCGAGCGAACGATGGGCATCCGCTCTCATCGCGCTCGCGCACGGAGCACGCAAGCGCCCCCTCGCGACGGGTGTGGTCCTTGCGCTCGCCACGGAGAATCGGTAGCCGACGGCAATTCCGCCGGACGCACGCGCATGCAGAGCTCCCGCTTCGTCTTCCTCGACCGCGACGGCACCCTGGTGCACGACGTCGGACACGGCCACCGCATCGAGGACTACCTGCTCCTGCCGGGCGTGATCGATGCGCTGCAGCTCCTGAAGAACGCCGGCTTCCGCTTCGCGATCGTCACCAACCAGAGCGGCATCGCGCGCGGCATCTTCTCCGCGGCGGACTTCCAGCGCTTCCAGGATCGCCTGTTCGAGGACCTGACCGCGGGCGGGATCGAGGTCGAGGCGACCTACGTCTGCCCGCACATGCCCGACGCCGGCTGTGCCTGCCGGAAGCCGAGCCCGGAAACCCTGTTCCAGGCACGCGACCGCTTCGCGATCGACCTCGCGCGCTCCTGGATGATCGGCGACCACACCAACGACGTCCGGCTCGCGGCCAACGCCGGCTGCAAAGGCATCCTGCTCTTGACGGGGCACGGCGACGAGGAGCGGCACAAGCTCGGCGACACGCCGGTCGCGGCCGTGGCCGACGACCTGCTCGCCGCGGCGCGCTACATCTTGAAACACGAAGGGCGCGCAGCCCGCCTCTGAGCCGACGGCGGTCCTGCCGATCGGCTTCAGACCACCTGGCCGGCGCGGGCGTCGGTGTAGGCGCCGTCCTCCCAGACCACCGCGCCGTTCACCAGCACCTTGTCGATGCCGGTCGCGTGACGCACGTAGCGGTTGGCGTTGCCGGGCACGTCGCGCACGAAGTCCTCGGTGCCACGGTCGATGGTGGCCGGGTCGAAGATCACCAGATCCGCGGCGAGCCCGGACACGATGCGGCCGCGGCCCTGGATGCCGAAAGCGTCGGCGAGCTCGCTCGTCAGGCGCTGCACGGCGCGCTCGAGCGTGAACGCCTTCAGGTCGCGCACCCAGCGTCCGAGCAGGTAGCTGGTGTCGCCGGCGCCGCAGAACTGCGAGATGTGCGCGCCGGCGTCGCTGGCGCCGATGTGGATGTTCGGGTCGCTCAGGATCGCGGTCACGCCCTGCGGATCGACGTGCAGGAAGTTGGTCAGCGCGAACTCGGTCTCGAGGTCCTCGGAGACCGCGAGGTCGAGCATCACGTCGGCGATGTCGACGCCGCGCTCGGCCGCGATCGCCGCCAGCTTGCGGCCCTCGAGCGCCTTGTTCTCGGCACGCGCGACGCGGCCGACCGTGAACACGTCCTCGAGCATCGGGATGCCGAAGCGCAGGAAGCCGAACTGCATGCGCAGATCGGCGCGGCGCGCGGGATCGGCGAAGACCGCACGGCGCTCGTCGAGCGGCATGCGCATCGCCTCGGCCCAGGCCGGCATCGCGAGCAGCAGGAACGACGTCTCGGAGAGACGGATGTTGATGTCGAAGGTGCGCGGCATCGACTGCCCGAAGACTCGCGCGCCGTTTGCGTTCTCCTCGGCCAGTGCTGCCAGCGAGTCCGACCACAGCGAGCTGGTGGTCGAGTGCACGATCGGCGCCAGCGTGCACATGAGGCCGGTCTGGCGCGAGATCTCCGCCATCTCGTGGATGTTCTCGAGCTGCTGCGGCGGATTGTAGAACACCGGCACCGTCTGGATGATGCCGCGCCCGACCGCCTTCATCGCCTGGCCGAGCGCGATGACCTCCTCGCGCGTCGCGAGCCGGCTCGCGACCGGCTTCATGTGCTCGTCGACGTCGACGTACGATGTCGAGAGCCCGGCCGCACCACCGCGGATCGCATCCTGCAGGACGCGGCACATCTCCGCGATCTCCGCCGGCGTCGCGGCACGCTCCTGCGCCGCGGCACCCATCACGTAGCCGCGCAGGGCCGAGTGCCCGACGAGCCCGGCGACGTTGATGCCGAGATCCTTGCGGATGAAGTCCAGGTACTCGGGATAGGTTTCCCAGCTCCAGGGCACGCCCTCGGCGAAGGTCGCGAGCGGGATGTCCTCGATCTGCTTGAACATGCCGGCGAGCGCGCGCTGGTCGGCCTTCTTCACCGGCGCCAGCGACAGCGAGCAGTTGCCCATCAGCACCGTCGTCACGCCGTGCTCGATGCAGGGCGTCGCGAGGCGGTCCCAGCAGATCTGCGGATCGAAGTGCGTGTGCACGTCGATGAAGCCGGGCGCGACCACCTGCCCCTTCGCGTCGATCTCGCGGGTGCCCGCGGGCAGGGTGTCGGGGGGAACTTCACCGACCGCGACGATCTTGCCGTCCCGCACCGCGACCGATCCCGTGCGGGCCGGGGCTCCGTTGCCGTCGACGATGCGGGCGTTGCGGATCAGGAGGGACGTCGCTGCCGTGGTCGTTGCCATCACTCACTCCTTGCTAGAACAAAAGTTCTAATGCAGGGTCATAAAAGAGCGCGATTCGGGCCGCGAGGCAAGTAGGAAGGAGCGGCGACCATCCCGAATCGCCGCTCGTCGGGCTCAGCGGTCGCCGGCCGCGCGGAACGGCTGGTTGCCGTAGCGATCGAGGTGCACCACCTCGCCCACCGGACGGCGTGTCGTCGGGCCGTACTTGCCGCGCGGCCAGCCGATCGGCACCACCGCGCACGGTGTCACGCCCCACGGCAGGCCGAGCGCGCGCCGCGCGAGGAACGTGCTCCACAGCGGCAGGGTGATCAGCGCGGCCCCGAGTCCGGCCGAGCGCGCCGCGAGCAGCAGGTTCTGCACCGACGGGTAGATCGAGCCGTAGTAGCTGCTCGCGGCGATCGCCGGGAACGGGGACCGCGGTCCGCGCAGGCACGCGACGATGATCACCGGGATTTCGGCGAAGTGGTCGGCCTGCCACTGTACCGCATCGAGCAAGCGCAGCATCTTGGGCTCTTTTCGGTTCAGGTAGCGTCCGAGGCCACCATAGAGCCGCCACGCGCCGCGGTTCAGCGCGCCGAGCCGCTCCTTCACCGCCCGGTCGCGCACCACGACGAACTCCCAGTTCTGCGCGTTGCTGCCGGTCGGCGCCTTGAGCGCGAGCTCGATCAGGCGGAGCACCATCGCGTCGTCGACCGGATCGGTCTTCAGGCGACGGATCGCGCGCTGCGTGCTCATCGCCTCGTCGAGCGGCATCGAGAACGGCGATGCGTCGCTGGCGTTGCTCTCCGCGATTGCTGTCATGTGCACCCTCCGCTTGACCTGTTGCGCCGATCCAAGCACGGAGGAACCAACCATGCCACTGCGCGAACGAACGGACGGACGATCAATCCCGGGCCTGGGCAATCTGCGGCGCATGATGCCCTACCTCATGCCGACGCGGAACGAGGCCTTCGTGCTGTTCGCGCAGGAGATCGCCGCGACGCCGACGCGCGAGCTCGCCGACCGGCTGAACCAGGAACGCTCGCCGGACCGTCCGGTGACGCAGTTCCACATGCTGCTGCGCGGCCTGACCCGGGTCTTCGCCGAGTTCCCGCGCCTGAACCGCTTCGTCGTCGGCGGGCGGCACTACGACCGCGACGGCATCTGGATCGCGTTCAGCGCCAAGATGCGCCTCGACGCCGACGCGTCGGTGTTCGCGCGCAAGATGCGCTTCTCGCCCGACGAGACGCTGCTCGAGATGGTCGACCGGATCTACGAGGTGCTGTTCGACGGGCGCTCGGGACGCGAGTCGGCGAGCGATCGCGAGGTGCACGCCATCCTCCGCCTGCCCGGCTTCGCGCGCCGCCTCGTGGTGCGCATCGGCCGCCGGCTCGACGCGGCCGGGCTGCTGCCGCAGGCGATGATCGACAACGATCCGCTCTACGCGTCGGCGTTCGTGGCGAACCTCGGCAGCGTCGGCCTCGACGCCGCCTACCACCACCTGTTCGAGCACGGCACCACGCCGATCTTCCTCACCATGGGGCGCGTGCACCGCGCGCCCTACGTGCGCGACGACGGCAGCGTCGCGTCGCGCGAGGTGTTCGCCGTCAAGTACACCTTCGACGAGCGCACCGAGGACGGCTTCTACGCGGCGCGCGGGCTCGAGCGCCTGAAGCATCTGCTCGAACACCCCGCCGAGCTGTAGGCCTCAGGTCTCCGCCGCGGCACGCGCCGCCTGGTCGTCACCGCACGACACCCGCTCTTCGGGCGGCGGCAGGCCACGGAAGGAGACGTAAAGCAGCACGTCGTACGCGATCTTCATCGCTGCGCCGACCACGAGCGGTGCGACGATCGAGGTCCCTTGCATGAGTGCGCCGGCGACGAACGGCGACAACGCCCAGCCCGCGAGCCGGACCAGGTTGGTGACACCCGACGCGGTCGTCCGCTCCTCGGGGCGGACGACCGCCAGGACGTACGATTGCCGCGTCGGCACGTCCATCTCGACCAGGCCCTCGCGGATCAGGAAGAGCGCAGCTGCGACCGGAAAGCTCGGAGCGAACGCAACCGTCACCAGCAACAGGCTCGACGGAACGTGCGTGAACACCATCGTATTGACCAGCCCGAAGCGCCGCGCGAGCCACGCCGCGCCCCAGTGCGACACCGCGTTCAACACTCGCGCACCGAAGAACAGCGCACCGACGGCGGCTTCGCTCGCGGCGAAGCGCTCGATGAAGAAGTAGGCGAGCAGCGCGCTGGTGAGAAAGCCGCCGCCGATGCTGTCGAGCGCAAAGAGCGCGGAGATCCGGGTGAGGATCGTCCGGCTGGCGGGGCTCACGCGCACCACCGTCATGGTAGCCGGTGCCTCGATGGTGCCGGGCAGGCGGAGGTAGCAGAAGGCCGCCGCGAGCAGCAGCACCGCAGGGCCGGCCAGGGCGAGACGGAGCGACGCGACCTCCGCCAGCGGCAGCGCCGTCCGCAGCAGGAGCGGCGCGCCTGCGAGCAGGCTGCCGATCGCATGACCGGCATCCTGGGTGATGTTGTACCACGCGAGTACGTAGGTCCGGTCCCCGTCGCTCGTGGTCGACGGCAGGATCGCCTGATCGAGGATCACCGACGCACCGCGGTCGCGCCCCATCCCGTTCACCATGCCGATGAACGCCGCGAGGCCGAGCGCGAGTGGCGACGAGCTCAGCGCCAGCACGACGACTCCGGCCGCTCCGAGCAGCGACAGCGCGCCGAGCAGCCTTCGGCGGCCGATGCGATCGCCCGCGACCGTCGCGAGCAAGCCGCCGGCGGCGACACCCGCAAGACCGGCGCCGACGACGGCACCGATCTGCGCCGGATCGAAGCGCAGCGCCGCGAGGTAGAACCCGAGCAGCACCCCGCCCATGGCCGTCGCCGCAGCGCGCAGAAAGGCGGCGGTGTAGAGGAGTCGACGGACGGTCGCTGAAGTGCTCACCAGGCCAGGTAGCCGAGCACGCCCGCGCCGACGATGATCAGCGGCTCGGGAATCCGGCGCGCCTTGACGAGCAGCACGAGCGTGCCGAGCGCGACCACGACGGTGGGGAGGTCCACGATCGCACGCCGGCCGAGCACGAACGCCGCGCCCGCGATCGCGCCCGTCGCCGCGGCCGTGACGCCATCGACGAATGCCTTCACACGTGGGCTGCCGATCGAGCGCCGGAAGTAGGTCGCCGGGATGACCACGAAGAGGTAGCACGGCAGAAAGACGCCGATCGAGGCCAGCGTCGCGCCGATCGGTCCCGCGACCAGATAGCCGATGAACGCGACCGTGATGACCACCGGCCCCGGCGTGATCATGGCGACCGCGACCGCGTCGAGGAACTGACGCTCGGAGAGCCAGTGGAACTCGTTGACCACTCCGCCGTGCAGGAAGGGCACGATCGCCAGCCCGCTGCCGAAGACGAACGCGCCGGCCTCGGCGAAGTAGAACGTGATGCGCCACAGCGTGTCGCTCGATGCGGGGCCGGTGAGCCCGCTCAGCAGAAACGGCCAGGGCGCGACCGCCGCAAGGGCCGCGCCACGCGGGACGCCGAAGCGTGCGACCAGCATGACCACGCCGCTCAGCAGGAAGAGCCAGGCGATCTCGGACTCCGTCCACGCCGTCACCAGCGCGCTGACCGCGAAGATCGCCCAGCCGACGCGATCGCCGGCGAGCGTCGAGCGCATGAGCTTCCAGGCGCTACGCCCGATGATCGCGATCACCGCGGCACCGATGCCGTAGAACGCGCCCTGCATCCACGACAGGCCGCCGTAGGCGAGATAGACCGCGGACAGCGCGAGCACCATGACGAACGACGGCAGAACGAACGCTGCCGCAACCAGGGTCGCGCCCGGAGTCCTGCCCTTGAGCCAGCCGAGATAGATCGCGAGCTGCGCCGCCAGCGGACCGGGTGCGAGCTGCGCCAGTGCCAGGCCCTCGGCATAGTCCTGCTTCGAGAACCAGCGCCGGCGCTCGACCAGGTCGCGCTGCATGTAGCCGATGAGCGCGATCGGACCGCCGAAGCCGAACGTGCCGAGCCAGAGGAAGTAGCGCAGCAGGTCGCCGAGCGAGAACGGCAGCGTGCTGGTGTCGTCCGCTGGTGGAGTTGCTGCTGGCCGTGCACCCGGGGCACTCATCGGGATCGCCACGTGCCCACGCTACAGCAGCGGCGTCAAGCAGCGCGCGAGCGCGTCGCCAAAGCGGTGCAGCAGCGGTCGCGCGCGCCAGCTCGCGGCTGCGATGGCGCGCGAGCGCTCGAGGTCGCTGGTGAAGGAGTCGCGCATCCGTGCCGCGACCTCGTGCGAGAGCACCACCAGGTTGCACTCCGCGTTCCAGTGGAACGAGCGGTAATCCATGTTGGTCGAGCCCACGACCGAGACATAGTCGTCGACGACCACGCTCTTCGCGTGCAGGATCGACGCCTGGTACTCGAAGATCGCGACGCCGCGACGCAGCAACCCGGCGTAGAAGCCGTGTCCTGCATGCCGCACGATCGGCACGTCGCTCGTGCCGGGCAGTAGCAGGCGGACGTCCACGCCGCGCGCGGCCGCGTCGCCGAGGAGCTGGATCAGCGCGGACTTGGGCGCGAAGTACGAGTTGGTGATCCAGACGTAGCGGCGCGCCGCCGCGATGATCGCCGCCAGCACCGCCGCCGACTCCTCGTGGCCACGGCCCGGACGCGAGTCGAGCACCAGGACCGGGGCGCCGGGCTCGTCGAACGGCTCGAGCGGTGGGATCGCGAACGGCGTCCCGCCGGCGCGCTCCCAGCCCTCGGCGAACACCACCGCCATCTCCCACGCCGGTGGACCCACGACGCGGACGTGCGAGTCGCGCCACGCGTCGACCACTGCGTCGGGCGGTGCCCCGTACTCCTCGCCGATGTTCATTCCGCCCGTGAACGCCACGGTGCGGTCGGCCACCAGGATCTTGCGATGATCGCGATAGCCCTGGTTCCAGAGCTTCGGGAACAGCGGGTGGAAGAGCCGCACCTCGACACCCTGCTCCGTCAGCCCGGCCCAGAACTCCTTGCGCGTCGCCGACGATCCGAACGCGTCCGCGAGCACGCGCACCGGGACGCCGCGCCGCACCGCGGCGGCGAGATCATCGGCCAGCGCGCGGCCGACGGCGTCGTCCTTGAAGATATAGGACTCGAGCAGGATCTCGGTGCGCGCGGCAGCGATCGCCGCCCGCATCGCCGCGAACGCCTCGTGGCCGCGGAAGTAGGTCTCGATCGCGCTGCCAGGCAGCAGCGGCGCGCCGTCGATGCGGCGCAGCAGGATCTCGAACGCGGGGTCGAGTACGCCCCGGGGCAGTGCTCGCGCGACGTCCGCGACGCGCGGCGCGCGCAGCTCGGGCGGCAGCACGTGCCCGACGATCGGGCGCGGGATCGCGCGCAGCCGGCGGGGCGTTCGTCGACGGGACATCGGTGGCGTGGGTCTATCAGAGTGCCTCCAGAGTGCCTCACGCGCGTTGAGTGCGGCGCGCACCCGTCGTACAGGTGGGCATGGAGAGCCCCACGTGAGCACCGTCCGCAGTGAAGACCACGACGCCGGCGTCCGCCTCTTGACGCTCGACCGCCCGCCCGCGAACGCGATCGACGAGGAGCTGCTGACCGACCTGAGCGCGGCGCTGACCCTGGCGAAAGCCGACGACGCCGTGCGCGCCGTCATCCTGACCGGCGCAGGGCGCTTCCTGAGCGGCGGCTTCGACCTCACCATGCCGCGCCGCGACGCAGCCGCGACCAGGCAGCTCGACGAGCTCTACCGCGACGCGCACCTGGCACTCCTCGAGCTGCCGAAGCCCACCATCGCCATGGTGCAGGGGCACGCGATCGCCGGCGGGGTGATCCTGGCGCTCGCCTGCGACTACCGGCTCGGCCTCGACGGCGAGTACAAGGTCGGGCTCAACGAGGTCGCGATCGGGGCGTCGTTCCCGCGCGTCGCGTTCGAGATCGTTCGTCTGCGCTTGACGTACGGCCGCGCCGCCGAGCTGCTGCTCGGAGGCGCGCTCTACCCGGCGAGCCAGGCGGTGCGCCTCGGCATCGTCGACGAGCTGTTGCCCGCGGACCAGCTCGAGTCGACGGTGCTGCGCCGCGCGGCGCGCATGGGCGCGTTGCCACGCGAGGCCTACGCGCACACCAAGGCGGCGCTGATCGCGGATGCGCTGCGCAGCGTGCGCGCCGAGACCGCGGCCGAGGCGCAGGCGACGACCGCGGTCTGGACCACCGACGAGAGCCGCGCGGCGCGCGCGGCGCAGAGGAAGAAGCTCGCGGGCTGACGCTTCAGCGCGGTCCTGCGCGGCGCACGCCGAGCTGCGTGATCAGCAGCGCACAGCCCAGAAGACGCGGAACGGAATCACCTCGGGCATCAGCCGCACGTAGTCGTCGATGCCGGTGAAGTGCGTGATCCCCGACAGGAAGAAGATCAGCGAGAAGAGGATGCGCCCGGTGAGCGCGATCGCCGGGTGGAGGAGGTAGACGTCGCTCTGCTCGTTGGCCGCCATGGCGAGTCGCGCTATCCGACCCTGATCGAACGCGCAAACGCTTGCCGGAGCTCCTCGCCTGCGCGATCCGCGCCCGTCGGCTACAACGAGTCCCATGGATCAGACGGCACCACCCACGGCCTGCTCGCCGGCCAATTTGCCAGCGCCCGGCGCACCACCCGCCGACCTCAGCTTCGGCGCGTTCAGCGATCGTGGTCCGTGGGTGGTCGATCTCGAGAACCTTCCCTGGCGCGCCGACACGGTCCGGCTGCGCGAGGCGGCGCGCGCCGAGGTGCCGGTGCTCACCCGGAAGCGCCGCATGCCGCCGCTGCGCCGGTTCCTGCAGGCCGGCGGCCTGATCGGAACGGCCCTGCTCGGCTGGCGCCTGCGCGAGTACCAGGCCGAGGGCGGACCGGACTCGCGCGCCGGGCTGTCGCTGCGTCTGCGCAAGGCGTTCGAGAAGCTCGGCCCCGCCTACATCAAGCTCGGCCAGATCGTGTCGTCCGGGCAGGGCATCTTCCCTGACGAGCTGGTCGAGGAGTTCAAGCTCTGCCGCGACCAGGTGCCCGCCGAGAGCTTCGACACCGTGCGCAAGGTGGTCGAGGAGGACCTCGGCAAGCCGCTCGAGGAGGTCTTCACGAGCTTCGATCGGCAGTGCCTCGCCGCCGCCTCGATCGCGCAGGTGCACGCCGCGGTGCTGCGTACCGGCGAGGAAGTGGTCGTCAAGGTGCAGCGGCCGCAGGTCGCGACGCTGGTGCGTCTCGACATCGAGGCGATGGCCTGGATCGCACCGTTCCTGGTCGGACGCATCCCGGTCGCGGCGCTCGCGAACCCGCCGGCGCTGGTCGAGCTGTTCGCCGAGACCATCGTCGAGGAGCTCGACTTCCGTCTCGAGGCCGAGAACATGCTCGACATCGCACGGGTGCTGCGCGACGGCGGCCAGACGGTGATCGTCGTGCCGCGCCCGCACCCGACGCTGGTCACGCGCCGCGTGCTGGTGATGGAGCGCCTGCGCGGCTTCAAGTACGACGACGTCGAGGGCATGCGCGCGGCCGGCATCGACACCGAAGCGGTGCTGCGCTCGATGCTGATCTGCTTCCTCGAAGGCGCGATGATCTACGGCGTCTTCCACGGCGACCTGCACGGCGGCAACCTGTTCGTCATGGAGGACGGACGCGTCGCGCTGTTCGACTACGGCATGACCGGGCGCATGAACGAGAAGCAGCGCCTCGCCTTCCTGCGCATGATGATGACCGGAGCGGTGAACGACGTGAAGGGACAGATCGCGGCGTTCCGTGACCTCGGCGCGCTGCCCGAGGACGTCGACATCCGCGGCCTGATCCGGGATCTCAAGATCGACAAGCCGGTGCGCGACCCCACCAAGATGAGCAGCGAGGAGCTGATCGGCGAGATCCGCGAGATCCTGAAGGCCCTGCTGTCGCGCGGCGCGAAGCTGCCCAAGCACCTCATGCTCTACGTCAAGAACATGATCTTCATCGACGGCGCGATCGTGCGCCTGGCGCCGGACATCGACCTGATCGCGGAGGTCGGCAAGGTGTACGGCTACTTCGCGATGCGGCACGGCGCGCGCATCATGAGCGAGATCGGCTTCGACCCGACCCAGAACGCCTACGACCCGACCAACGTGCGCGCGCAGCTCGGGCTCGAGGACGGGGTCGAGTCGCTGACCCACCGCGAGCTGCGCGAGCGCCGCGCGGTGCTGCAGAAGCGCGTCGAGGACGCCGGTGGCCTGCCGGTGGTCGACGCCGAGGAGGAATCGCGATGAACGGCGACAACGCGGCGCACGTGCACGAGCAACAGACGTACGTCTTCCAGGGCCGCGAGGTCACGATGCCGGTCGCGGTGCGCGACGCCGCATCGGGCGCGGTGACCTATCTCGTCTCGGCCGCCGCCGCGCGCAAGCTGCTGCCCAGCCGCGAACTCGACGTGGTCGAGATCTTCCCCAACCAGGCGCTGTTCTCGATCGCGATGATCGACTACCGCGACAACGACCTCGGCGACTACAACGAGGTCTCGCTGGCCTTCTTCGTGCGCCGCAAGGGCGAGAAGCCGGCGCTCGGCATTCCTTTCCTGGGCAGCGTGGTCGACTACTTCAAGACCTCGCTCGCCACCTGGATCTGGAAGCTGCCGGTGAACCAGAGCTTCACCTGCGAGGCCGGCAGCGGCATCTGGGGCTTTCCGAAGACCGTCGAGCAGATCGACTTCGAGGACGCCGGCGGACGCCGCACCTGCCGCCTGGTGATGGACGGCCAGCACGTACTGACCCTGAGCGTCCCGCGCGGCGGCACGCGCACGCTCGCCGAGACGCCAATGACGACCTACTCGTACATCGACGGCGCGCTGCACCGGACGCGCTTCGACGCCGCTTCGACCGGTGTCGGCTTCGGCCTCGGCGGTGCGGACCTGATCCTCGGCAGCCACCCGATTGCCGACACGCTGCGCGAGCTCGGGCTGCCGCGCACGGCGCTGATGAGCGTGTGGATGGAGCACCAGCGCGCGCGCTTCGGGGCGCCGGAGCGGGTGTAGCGCTCGCTCCGCGCAGATGGATCACCGCCGCCACGCCCCCGCCGCCGAGCGCAACCGCGAGGCGATCCTCGACGTCCTGCGTCGTGTGCTGCCGGCGCGCGGCGCCGTGCTCGAGATCGCGAGCGGCACCGGGCAGCACGTCGCGCACTTCGCGGCGGCGCTGCCCGACCTGACGTGGCAGCCGAGCGACCGCGATGACGGCGACTTCGAGTCCATCGTTGCCTGGACCGAGCATGCGGCGGTGAGCAACGTCCGTCCGCCGCTGCTTCTCGACGTCACCGCCGAGGCCTGGCCGGTCGCGACCGTCGACGCGGTCTGCAACGCCAACATGATCCACATCTCGCCGTGGCACACCTGCCTCGGGCTCATGCGTGGCGCCGGACTGCACCTCGCACGCGACGGCGTGCTCGTTCTGTACGGTCCCTATCGCATCGCCGGCGCGCACACGGCGCCGAGCAACGCCGCCTTCGATGCGGACCTGCGCGCGCGCGACCCGTCGTGGGGCGTGCGCGACCTGGAAGCGGTCGCCGAGGTAGCAGCGGCGCACGGGCTGGATCTCGCCGAGCACGTCACGATGCCGGCCAACAACCTGACGCTCGTCTTCCGCCGCGCGGTCGCGGGCAGCGCCGGCCGCGGCGACGACGCATCCTGAGCGCGGTCGCCGCGGCCGCGCCGTGCGACGGATCAGGACGGAACGCCGCGCAGCATCTGGTCGAGCACCGGTGCGACCTTCTTCTCGGTGCTTGCGAAACTCGGCGCGCAGCAGGTACATGGCCATGTCCCGCGCGCGCGTCTTGACCCAGCCGCGCTCGCCAGTACGTTTGACACGTGACCACGCAGCGGATCGCATCTCGCGTCGCCGGGCTCGCGCTCGGACTGATCACCGCCCTCCCGTCCGGCGCGCTCGCCGGTCTCGTGCAGAGCGAGCTTCAGGACGCGCTCGACGAGCTGGTCGCCACCCCCGGCGGGCCACCCGGCGCGATCGCCGTGGTGCAGGTCGGGAACCGCACGCAGGTGTTCAGCGCCGGCATCGGCGATCTCAACTCGAACCGCCGCATGCGCCCAACCGACCACATGCGGATCGCCAGCGTGGCCAAGGCGTTCAGCGGCGCGGTCGCGCTGTCGCTGGTCGAGCGCGGGGCGATGTCGCTCGACCACACGATCGGCGAGCTGCTGCCCGGGTTCAATCCCGACTGGGACGACGTCACGCTGCGCGAGCTGCTGAACCACACCAGCGGCGTGCCGAACTTCACCGCCTCGGAGGCGTTCTTCGAGCGCCTGGTCGCCTTTCCCCGCAAGCCGGTGCCGCCGCGCCAGCTCGTCGAGTACGTGGCGGACGAGGACCTCGAGTTCGATCCGGGCTCCCGCTACGAGTACTCGAACACCGAGAACATCCTGGTCGGCCTGATGGTCGAGGCCGCGACCGGCCGCTCCTACGAGCGCGAGCTCGGGTCGCGCGTGTTCGGGCGACTGGGCTTGCGCCGCACGAGCCTGCCGTCGGGCTACCTGATGCCACGCCCGTTCATTCACGGCTACGACGTCACCGTGGGCGTGCCGCCCGAGGACGAGAGCCAGATCGTCGCCGCGGGCTACACCTGGGCGTCGGGCGGCATCGTCGCGACGCCGCTCGAGCTGAACCGCTTCGCGCGTGCCTACGCGGGGGGTGCGCTGTTCGGCGGTGCGGTGCGCGAGGCGCAGCTCACCTTCGTCGAGGGCGGCAAGTCGGAACCGCCGGGACCGGGCGCCAACTCCGCCGGCCTCGGCATCTTTCGCTACGAGACCGACTGCGGCACGGTCTACGGCCACACCGGGAACATCTTCGGCTACACGCAGTTCATGGCGGCGACGCCCGACGGCATGCGCTCGGCCGTGGTGTCGGCGAACGAGCAGCTGAGCCCGGAGCTCAAGCCAGAGATCTTCGCCAGGCTGGCGCGTGCCAACGAGCTCGCGGCCTGCGCGGCGCTCGAGGGTGCCCCCTAACGCATTCGCCACGCGCGAAGCACACGGCGGACGGCCCGGTCCGGTGCTAGCCTCGGCGCGGTCTGCGAGGAGGGAACGTCGATGCCGAGCGCTGCGCTGACCAGGTTGGACGAGAACCTCTGGGTCGCCTCACGACCGCTGAAGCTGGTGGTCGGTGACATCGGCTGCCGCATGACCGTGATCCGGCTGCCCGGCGGCGAGGTCTTCCTGCACTCACCGGTGCCGCTCGACGAGCCGACCCGCACCGAGCTCGACGCGATCGGCCGCGTGCGCTGGATCGTCGGACCGAGCAAGGTGCACCACTTCCACCTGCCCGACTACGCGCGCGCGTACCCCGAGGCGGCGGTCCTCGGCGCGCCGGGCCTGGCCGAGAAGAAGACCGACCTGCGCTTCCATCACGTGCTCGACGACGCCACCGCCTTGCCGTTCGACGGCACGATCGAGCGGCACGTCTTCCAGGGCGCGCCGATGATGAACGAGGTGGTGTTCTGCCACCCGTCCTCGCGCACGCTGGTGCTCACCGACCTCGCGTTCAACGTGCCGCAGGGCGCGCGCAACGAGGCGCGGCTGTTCCACTGGCTGGTCGGTGCGGTCGGCAACTTCGGACCGCACCGGATCGTACGTCTCGGCATCCGCGACCGCACGGCGGCGCGACGCTCGCTCGAGACCATCCTGCGCTGGGACTTCGACCGCGTGATCGTGTCGCACGGCGAGGTCCTCGAGAGCGGCGGCAAGGAAGCCGTGCGCGCGGGCTTCGCCTACCTCTGAGCCTCGCCGCGCCCGGTCAGACGCGGCGGCCGGCGAGGTGGCCGTCGAAGATCGCACGATCCGCGGGCCGCACCGCGACCGCGTCGCCGACGCGCACGAGATCCGGCACGCGGCCCTGCAACGCGAAGTAGAGCTCGTCGTTCGGCAGGCCGTGCGTGCGGATGACGACGTGGTCGACGTCCGCGATGGTCTCGGGGCGCCGCGCCAGGACGTCGACCACCGTGACGTCGCGCTCGCCGATCGCGACCAGCGCGGTGTTCGGCCGCCAGCGCATGCCCGCCTGCACCGCGCGTCCGAGCGCGTAGCTGGCGGTCTCGCGGTCGAGGCTCATCGGCGACGCGAGCGGCGTCACCACCGTCGCCTCGCGTCCGCTCGCCGCGAGCAGCTCGCCGAGGCCGATCGCCTCGATGAAGCCGATCGCGTCGAGGATCACCACGCGCTTGCCGAGCGTTTCGTGGCGCACGAGCGCTGCCTCGTGATCGAGCACGTGCGCGCGCTCCCAGCCGGCGACCGGCATCGGGTGGACCTTCGACGCGGCGTCGCGCGTCGCGCGCCCGCCGGTGGCGACGATCACCGCGCCAGGCACGAGGGCGAGCACCGCGTCGGCGGTGGCCTCGACGCCGAGCCGGACCTCGACGCCGCGCCGTGCGCACTCGGCGATGCGCCACGCCGCGAGATCGGCGATCTCGGCGCGCCCCGGCAGCGACGCCGCGAGGGGGATCTTGCCGCCGAGCTGCGACGCGCGCTCGAGCAGGATCACCTCGTGGCCGCGCGCCGCCGCGACCCACGCCGCCTCGAGACCGGCCGGACCACCGCCGACGACGACCACGCGCTTCTTGCGCGCGGCGGCGACCAGCGTGCCGTAGCCGAGATCGTCCTCGCGTCCGACCGCCGGATTGGTCACGCAGGTGACCGGCAGGCCCTGCGTCAAGTTGCCGTAGCAGCCCTGGTTGACGCCGGTGCAGTGCCGGATCGTGCCCTGCACCCCGTCGCGCGCCTTGTTCGGCCACTCCGGATCGGCGATCAGCGCGCGCACCAGGGTCACCGCGTCGGCCTCGCCGCGCTCGAGGATGCCCTCGGCCTCGCGCGGCTCGAGGATGCGGTGCACCGCGAACACCGGCGTCGCGCGCACCTCTTGCTTGACGCGCTTCGCCGCGTACACGCCGCACAGGTGCGGCACGTAGAGCGGACGCACCATGCCGATGCCGGAGATGCCTACGCTCACGTTCAGGAAGTCGACCAGTCCGGCCGCCTCCAGGCGCGCCGCGATCTGCGCCGCGTCGTCCGGGCCGAGCGTACCGTCGCCCGGCGTGCGCGACTCCTCGTCGCCGACCAGCCGCATGCCGACCGCCACCCCGGGTCCGACCGCGGCGCGCACCGCCTCGAGCACCTCGACCGCGAAGCGCATGCGGTTCTCGAGGCTGCCGCCGTACTGGTCGGTACGCCGGTTGCTGCGCGGCGAGAGGAACTCGTGGATCAGGTAGCCGTGCGCGCCGTGCACCTCGATACCGTCGAAGCCGCCGGCCGCGGCATTCGCCGCCGAGCGCGCGAAGTGCTCGACCAGCTCGCGGATCTCGTGCTGCTCGAGCACCTTCGGCGCCTCCATCGAGTTCGCCACCGCCGACGGCGCCCAGGCCGGCAGCTTCGACCACGGCCCCTGGTTGACGCCGCCGTTGTGCGCCAGCTGCAGCAGGACCAGCGCGCCATGCGCGCGCACACGCGACGTCAGGCGCCGGAAGTGCGGCACCGACGCCGGATCCCAGGCGGCTGCGTTGTTCTGCATCTGGTACGCGGTGGTCGGGTGCACCTGCGCCTGCCCGGCGATGATCACGCCGGCGCCGCCGCGCGCGCGCTCGGCGAGATAGCGACCCAGGCGGTCGCCGAAGAAGCCGGGCTCTCCGTACACCGGTGACGGCTCGGAGAACATCGTGAAGTGCGAGCCGAAGACGATGCGGTTCCGCGCTTCGAGCGGGCCGATGCGCAGCGGGGAGAACAGGCGGGGGAAGCTCATCACCCCCTTCTCTCCTCCGATTCGTGCCCGCCCTGCAAGACGCTGGCTACTGGATGTAGCCGAGCGCGCGCAGCTTGGCGTCGTGCGTCGGCGACGGCTTGCGCACCACCGCGAGCTTGGTCTGCTGGCCGGCGGCCTCGCCCCAGGCGGTCAGCGCCGGATCCAGCACCTGCAGGAAGGGCTGCGCCTGCCCGGTACCGAACAGGTTGCTGTGCTCGCCCGGATCGCTGGCGAGGTCGAACACCTCGGTCTTCAGCCGCCCCGGGCGCGCCCACGCGTAGCGGATCAGCTTCGCGTCCGGCGTCCGGATCGCCTGCTGGTGGCCGAACACGCTGGTGGTGTCGCTGAACGCCGTCAGCTCCGGTAGCGGCCGCTGCGGATGGCGGCCCGCGATGAAGGGCGTCAAGTCGGCGAAGCGGTACGAGTCGTCGAGGTGCGACGCGCCGAAGCCGTCCGGCGCCGGCACGCGCGCGAGTCCGAGGATGGTCGGCGCGATGTCCATCATCCGCACCTGCGCTGCGATGCGCTGGCCGAAGCCGAGGCGACGCGGGTAGCGCAGCACCAGCGGCACGCGGAGCACCTCGTCGTACAGGGTCTTGGCATGGCCCTTCAGCCCGTGCTCGAAGAACTCGTCGCCATGATCGCTGGTGACCACGACGAGCGTGTCGTCGAGCACGCCGAGCGCGCGCAGCCGCGCCACGATCTGGCCCAGGTGCTCGTCGGTGAAGCGGATCTCGCCGTCGTAGAGCGCGATCAGGTGCTCCAGGTCGCGCCTGTCCATGTCCGGCTTGATGCGTGGATTGCGCTCGAAGTGCTCCGAGGTGAGGTCGCCCTGGTAGTCGGGATCGAAGAGCCGGTCGTAGGGCTCGGGCGGCGCGTAGTCGTAGTGCACGTCCCACATGTGCAGGAACACGAAGAACGGCGCCTCGCGGCCGCTGTAGTCCCAGCGCTCGAGGAAGCCGTCCACTTGCTGGACCAGCCCGGGCGAGCTGATGCCCTCCGCCGACCTGGCGCGGTGCGGCTCGACCATGCTCTCGTCGAACAGCGAGAAACCCTGACCGAAGCCGTAGTGCGCCATCACCGTCGGCCCCGAGACGAAGGCTGCCGTGTCGTAGCCGGCCGCCTGCAGCACCTCGGCGAGCGTGACCGCGTCGGCGCTCAGGCTCTGCTGGGTCGTCGTCACGCCGTGCACCTCGGGCGGCAGCCCGGTGAGCATCGTCATGTGCGCCGGCACCGTCCACGACGCCGAGGACAGCGCGGTCTCGAACAGCACCCCTTCGCGCGCCAGCCGATCGATGGTCGGGGTGGTGTCGCGCGCATACCCGTAGCTGCCGAGGTGGTCGGCACGCAGCGAGTCGATCGACACCAGCAGCACGTTGGGACGAGACGCCGGACGGGTCGACCGATCACGCTCGAGCGCGCCGCGGACGCTCCACAGCATGCTCGCCACGACCACCGCGAGACAGATCGCTCTCCACACCGGCACGGCCCCGTACCGTACGCGACCAGACCCGGACGCGCGACCGCGATTCCATCGCGCGCGCGGCGACCCGGCTCAGGGCGTGACCGCGCGATAGGCGTCCGCCGTGTTCTTCTTGCTTGCCGCGAAGCTCGCCTGCCAGCAGTGCGCCGGGTCGTCGCCGCGCACCAGCTGGACGGTGACCGGCTGCGACGCGATCGGCAGGCCGGGCAGCTCGAGCACGCTGCCGGAGCCCTCGACCCGGATCCTGGCTTGACCGCCGCTCGCCGGCTTCAGCGCCAGGCGCGTCAAGCCGTCCGCCAGCGCCGCGCCGCCGCGATAGCGGAAGCCGCCGCCGGTGAGCGCCGTCCAGCACGCTTTCCCGTTGCACAGTCCGCCCGCATCCACGCCGGCCGCGTAGACCAGGCCGCCGGCGCCGTCGTAACCGCAGACGGCGAAACCGGTCGATCCCGCAGCCGGATCGCCGAAGGTGTCCGCTGCCACGGCAGCGGTGGAGTACGTCCACAGCAGCTTGCGCGGCGCCGCGCTGAAGCGAACGGTCGAGCGCGCGGCGGCGACGCAGCTCCGCGGCGCTGGAGCGCACGACGGTCCCGGTTCGGGGCCGGGCCCGGTGCCGATCCAGAAGCGCCGGTCGACCCGCGTCCAGTTGCCCTGCCGATCCGCGACCTGGGCCAGCACGTGGCCGTCCTGCGGCTCGACGATCGGCTGGGCAAGCGTCATCTCGTAGACGCCGCCGCCGAGCGCCACCAGCAGGTCCGCGAGCTCCTGCCCGGCGGCGCGTCCGGCCAGCACGAAGTCCGCGGTGAGCGACAGCGAGCCCGGCTCGACGCCAGAGTTGGCATCGGCGACGCCGACGCGGATCCGCGTCACGGGCTGCGCATTCGCACCTGCCCGCGGCATGCTCATCTCGAGCGTCGGCCGCACCTCGTCGAGGAACCAGCCCCACGGCGACGTGCCGTTGCTGCCGCCGTTGATCGGCGCGCCGAGGTCGATCCAGCGCGCGATGGTCATCTGCTCGTCGACCGACAGCGCCGGCACGCCGCTGCCCGGCGGCGGCATGATCGTACCGGTGAAGTCGATGTCCGCCTCGTTACGATTGGCGCCGGCGGGGAACGTTGCCGGGTTGCCGGGCGTGCTCTCGGTCGGGTGATCGGAGTTCTTCCAGCCATCGAGCCGGCGGCCGAAGACCTTCCACGCGAGCAGGCTGCGCCGGCTCTGGAACATGCGCACGTAGCGGCTCGCGTTGGTCTGCCGCCAGGTACCGGCGTTGCCCTCCCAGCTCGCGATCGGCGGGTAGCCCCAGCGCGCGGTCTCGTCGTCGGCGAGGCGCGCGTAATCGCCCGGCACATCGTCGTACGAGGCGAGGTCGTCGAGCACCAGATTGCCCGGCGGGCTGGCGACGCTCTTGGTGTGGCAGGAGACGCAGCTGCGCTGCAAGATCGGCCGCACGTCGCGGTAGAACTCGACGTCGACCACGCCACCCGTGACCACGCGCGTCGCCGGGTCGCCGTTCGCGTCACGCGTCAGGAGCCGCGTCGTTCCCTGCGCCAGGTCGACCACCTGGTAGCCGGCTTGCCCCGCCGCCGTCTGCGCGAAGTCGAGCGGTGCTTGACTGTGCGCGTGGCAGCCGCCGCAGTCGGCGCGCATCTCGCCGGGCCGCACCTGGTGCCAGGTCTGCGCCATGTTGAGCACCAGGCCATCGCGGTCGAGGGTCTGGAACGTGAACGGCGTGTCGGCCGGCAGCCGGGCGAGGAAGCTGGTGTCGGGCTTGCCCTCGGGGTCGAGCAGCGGCGTGCCGTCGGGGTTGACCTTGCGCAGCGGGATCTCGCCCAGGATGCGCAGCCGCTCGCCGGCGTGACTGCGGAAGAGCTGGCCACCGCTCGGTCCGCCGTTCGGGCCGTAGCTGCGGTGCGTGCCGGGCTCCATGGCGAGCACGCGCACCGCCCAGATGTCGGAGTTCTCGTAGGTGCCCGCGTCTGCACCCTGGGTGAACCAGTTGCCGCTCTGCCCGTTCTCGGTGGTGTTGAAGGCGTCGAGGCCGTCGAAGGTGTCGGACCAGGACAGCACGTTGCCCGGGAAGCTCTCGCGCTTGTAGAAGCTGCTGGTGCCGACGAGCCCGTACGGGGTGCCCGCGGGCAGCGCCGCGTGCGCGGTGCCGTCGTTCGGCAGCCACGGCAGCACGGCCGGCTCGTCGACGCCGTGCACGTCGCGGTAGGAGACCACCGCGCGCGGCCAGGCCTCGTTGTAGGCCGGGTCGTTCTTCAGGAGCACGAGCTGGGCCGGCGAGGTGATCGGGCCGCCGTCGGGCATCACGTAGATGCCGGCGTCGTAGTAGGGCACGGTCGTCGGGCGGGTCAGGTCGTTGGCCGGACCGGGCGTCCACACCACGAGCAGGTCGTTCTCCGGCGCGGCCGACGGGTGGGTGAACTTGCCGACCCGCACGCCGCCCGCACCGACCGGTGCTGCCTCGTCGTTGCCGTGCGTGAACGGCGTGATCGAGTGCAGGCCGCGCGGCGTGAACGGCATCGTGAACGGATACGAGAAGCCCTGCCCGACGGTCTGCTCGATCGGCGGGTTGTCCGCCGGGAACGCGCCGTGGAAGCGCGGCTCGCCCGCGGGCGGACGGAGCGGCATCCGGTAGAGCGCGCCGAAGCCGTTGTTGTTCAGGTTGTAATAGTCGACGACGACCAGGTCGGTGTTCGACAGCTGCGTCATGAAGTGGAACGCCTGCGCGTCGCGAAACGCGCTGACGATCGGCTCCCACTTGCGGCCGTCGGGCCAGATCGCCCAGATGCCCCACAGCCTGCTGTCGCGCAGCCCCTGCGACTCGTGCGTCGAGAACATGATTCGTCCGTCGGCGAGCGGCGTCGGGTGCAGCGCGCTCGAGACGTTGAGCGGCGCGATCTGCGTCACGTTGGCGCCGTCCGCGTCCATCACGAAGAGCTGCAGGGTCGGGCTGGTGAAGCCCTTGGGCGGCTGGAAGCCGTTGCGGTTGCTGGTGAACGCGATCTTGCCGCCGGCGAGCGGCGACGCCCCCAGGTTGACGATGCCGTAGCCGAGGTAGTCGTGCCCCGGACCGGGGCTCACCGGATCCGACTCGTCGAAGCTGCCCGCGCCGGTGTTGGGCGTGAACTCGCCGAAGGTGAGCTGCTGTACGCGACGGGTGGCGAGGTTGATGCGGAAGATGTCGGCGCCGGCGTAGAACAGCCCGCGCTGGTAGTTCAGCGACTCCGGGCGCGCGTCGGGAAAGTAGCTGTAGTAGACCCACTGCGCGTCGAACGACACGAAGGGATCGGTCACCGAGCCAATACCGCCCGCGACCAGCACCTCCTCGCTGCCGTCCGGGTGCAGCAGCATCAGATCCGCGCCGGGGTCGATGCGGGCCGGATGGAAGACCTCGGGCCAGGTGGTGTTGTTCGCGTCGCCGTAGCGCGGCTGGCGGACGTAGACGACGTCGTAGGGGACCGGCCCGGCCTCGGCGCGCGGCGCAGAGGGCAGCAGACCTGCCAACGCGCACAGGATCGGCACCAGCACGACACCCAGAGCTTGCTGCGATCCCCTCATTGCCGCGCCCCCATGTCCTGCTGTCGCGAGCAAGGCCCGTTCCGCGCGGGAGCGTACGATTTCGTGGTGCTGCGACACAACCCCGCATCTCCGGGCGACACCCTCGTGCCGATCGGCCGATCCGGCGTCAAGGTGTCGACGCCAAGTGGCCGCGGTCCGGAGAGTCTCGCGCCTGGCCGCCGCGAGGGCCCGCGGAAACTAGTGGCCCGACGCGTCGCGGGCACCGCCGCCCGCGCGACGGGCGCGCAGCCACCACGGCAGCGCGAGCAGCATGCCGAACGTCCCGACCAGGATCATCGCGTCGAGCCAGCCCGGACGCTCGCCCGCGCTCGCGCCGAGATAGGTGAACGCGAACACCTTCGGCACCACCCCGACACCGCTCGCGATCAGGAACAGCGGCAGCGAGAACGGGATGAGCCCGACGGCGTAGCTCACGATGTCGAACGAGCCGTGCGCGAACACACGGATCGCGAGCACCGCGAGAAAGGTCGCGAGCACGCCGCGGCCGGCGAACTTGTCGTCGAACATGGCGAGCTTGTCGCGCGAAACGAAGCGCTCGGCGACCGGCCGCCCGAGATTGCGCGCGAGCAGGAAGCACGCCGTCGCGCCGAGCACGACACCAGCCCAGGCGAGGATGAAGCCGGCCCACGGCCCGTACAGGTATCCCGCCGCCATCATCAGCGGCTCGGACGGCAGCGGCGAGATCACGCACTGCAGGACCAGCAGCACGAACAGCACCACCGGTCCGATCGCCCCCGCGGCGCGCACGCGGTCGGCGATCGCGTGCGCGTCGAGGGCGGCCCAGTCGACGCGCGTCGCCAGGTAGACCCCGGCCGCGAGCGCGAGCGCGGCCACGAGCCAGAGCAACCACCGCGACCGCGTGCGCGGCAGCACCGCGGGCTCACCTTCCGGCGTGGTCGGCGGGATCCGTGCGGGGCTCGTCATGGCTGCCGCCCGTTCTAGCTGCCGACGGAGCCTGGCGTCGAGCCCGGAGGCGGTGCCGGGCTCAGAGCAGGTAGCCGCGCGCCAGCGTCTCGAACTCGGCAGCCTGCGCGCTCGCCCACGCGTCGTCGCGTCCGAGCTCGGCCGCGAGCAGCTTCGCGACCCGCGGTGCCGCCTCGATCGCCGCCCGCGCGTCGAGCAGCAGGCTGCGCGTGCGGCGCGACAGCACGTCCTCGACCGTGCGCGCCATCTCGTGGCGCGCGGCCCAGCTCACCTGCCCCGCGACGTACGGCAGACGCGGGTGCAGCAGCTCGCGCCGCGCCGGGTCGTCGGCGAGGAACGCCTCGACCAGCTCGGCGTCGGAGCCGTACATCTGCATGTGCAGCTGGTACGGCGTGCGCGGATCGTCATGCGACATGCAGCCGTGCAGGCGCAGCTTCTCGGTGACGCATGGCCGCGGCCGCAGATCGCCGACCGCGATCGCGTCGTCGACCGTGTCCTGCGCCATCTTGCGGTAGGTCGTCCACTTGCCGCCGACGATGGTCACCAGCCCCGCATCCGAGACGATCACCGAATGCTCGCGCGAGAGCGACTTGGTGCGCCCGCGCCCCGACCCGTTGGCGCCCGCCTGCACCAGCGGGCGCTGGCCGGCGAACACGCTCAGCACGTCCGCGCGCGTCGGCTCACGGTCGAGGTAACGGCCTGCGTTGCGCAGGATGAAGTCGACCTCCTCGGGCAGCGCGCGCGGCTCGATGTCGGCATGCGGCATCGCGGTGTCGGTCGTGCCGACCAGCACGCGCTGGTGCCAGGGGATGACGAACAGCACGCGCCCGTCGTCGGTGTGCGGCACCATGATCGCGGTGTCGCTCGGCTGAAACGCGCGGTCGAGCACCAGGTGCACGCCCTGGCTCGGCGAGATCATGCCCTCGCTCGCATGGTCGTCGAGCTTTCGGACCTCGTCGGCGAAGATGCCGGTCGCGTTGATCACCACCTTGGCGGTCGGCTCGTAGGTCGTGCCGGTCTCGACGTCGACCGCGCGCACGCCGGTGATCTCGCCGTCCTTCTTCACGAAGCCGTCGACCCGCATGTAGTTGACCAGCACCGCGCCGTGGTCGGCCGCGGTCTGCGCCAGCGACACCGCCATGCGCGCGTCGTCGAACTGCGCGTCGTGGTACATGACGCCGCCGAGCAGGTTCTCGGTCTCGACGTTCGGGATGCGCTCGATCGTGCTCTTCCGGTCCAGGATGCGCGAGGGCGAGATGTTGAGCTTGCCGGCGAGGCGGTCATAGAGCTTGAGCCCGACGCCGTAGAACGGCCCCTCCCACCAGCGGTAGCGTGGCACGACGAAGGCGAGGTCGTGCACCAGGTGGGCCGCGTTGCGGCACATGAGGCCGCGCTCGCGCAGCGCTTCCAGCACCAGCGCCACGTTGCCCTGCTGCAGGTAGCGCACGCCGCCGTGCACCAGCTTGGTCGAGCGCGACGACGTGCCCTTGGCGAAGTCGTACTGCTCGACCAGGAGTGTCTTGTAGCCGCGCGTCTGCGCGTCGACCGCGACGCCGAGCCCGGTCGCCCCGCCGCCGACGACGATGACATCCCAGCTCCCGTCCGCCAGCGCGGCGATCATGCGGTCGCGGTTCACCGTGCCACCTGACCCCGCATAACGCACCGAGTCAAGGCGCGGTCAAGACGCGGTCCGCGCCTCGGCCACCAGCTCGGGTGTGATCAGCACACTCACGATGCGCCGCCCCTGCACGCGCTCGGCGGTGAAGCGCAGATCCTCGAAGACCACGCTCTCGCCCGCGGTCGGGATCGCGCCCAGCAGGCCGAACATCAAGCCGCCGACGGTGTTCCAGCGCTCGTGCGGCAGCTCGGTGCCGAGGAACTGGCTCAGGTCCGAGATCGACAGCGTGGCGTCGACGCGGTAGCGGCCCTCGCCGAGCAGCTCGACCTCGTCCTCGTCGACGTCGTGCTCGTCGGCGATCTCGCCGACCAGCTCCTCGAGCAGATCCTCGAGCGTCACCAGCCCCGCGACCGAGCCGTACTCGTCCACCACCAGCCCCATGTGGAACTGCTGCTCGCGCATCTCCTTCAGCAGATCGACCAGACGCTTGGACTCCGGCACGAAGTGCACCGGGCGCATGATGTCGGCGAGCGTGACCGCGCCGCCGCGCTGCTGCGCGCTCAGCAGGTCCTTGGCATGCACGAAGCCCTCGGTCGCGTCGAGGTCGCCGCGGTAGGCCGGCAGGCGCGACAGGCCGTGCTGCACGAAGGCCTTCTGCGCGTCGGCGAGCGAGCTGGTGAGGTCGATGCCGACCACGTCGGGACGCGGCACCATCACCTCGCGCGCGACGCTGGTACGAAAGTGGAAGACGGAGTCGATCATCTCCTTCTCGGCCTCGTCGATCGCGCCCTCCTGGTGCCCCACCGACGCCATGGTGCGGATCTCGTTCAAGGTGACGAACGGCCCCTCCTGCAGACCCTTGCCGGGCAGCAGCACGTTCGCGATCCCGATCAGCATCCGCGTCGGCAGGGCGAGCACGTAGGCGAGCAGCCAGGCCAGCGGCGCCAGGAAGAGCGCCACGCGGTCGCTGTGCAGCACCGCGAACGTCTTGCCCATCGCCTCGACCACCACGAAGTAGGCGAGCGTGAAGCCGATCGACACCAGCGTGATGCCGAGCGCGCTGAAGATGTTCTCGGCGATGATCGCGACCAGGATCGCCGAGCCGTTCTGCACCAGCATCACAGCGAGGTAGATCGCGTTCAGGTACGGCGGCAGGTCGCTGGCGATCTTCTCGAGCAGGACCGCGTTCGGACGGCCCTCCTGCCGGAGCGAGATCGCGCGCACGCGACTCACTCGCGTGAGCGAGGCCTCGGCAAGCGCCAGCATCGTGCCAAGCGCGACCAGCACGACCACCGCCAGGGCGAGCGTGCTCACCTCGGCCCCCCGGCAGGGCGGCTTCTGCAGTCAGGACTGTCGGGCGGTGACGGGGTCGAGCGTTGTCGGTCGGGATCCAAGGTCGCTGCCGGGATAGCACGTCGGCGGCGGTGATTCGACGGCCCGATCGTCGGCCGCGTTGCGAGCGCTCAGAGGGGCGTCGCCAGGGCCACCAGCTCGTCCTCGAGCCAGCGCGCGAGGAGTGCCGCCGCGGTCGGCGCATCGCTGCAACCGTCACTGATCGCGGCGAACGTCGCTCCGCCGCACAGCATGCGCAGCGCCGCGTGCTCGGCCGGATCGACGGTGGCGTGGAAGACCAGCTCGCCGCGCCGCCAGACGCGCACCACGGCCGGGTCTGCGTCCGACAAGGACGCCTGCGACTCGTCGAGCAGCCGATTGTCCATGTCGTTGCCTGCCACGACCCGAGAGGCAGAGCCGGCGACGACTTTGCCGCCCTAGACTCCCTGGCCGGGTTTCTCCGGCTCGGCCGTGGACGCGGTCGCGAATGCGTTGACGTCGATGGTCCCGACGGTGGCGACGACGTCGGCGAGCTGCTGGACTCGCGCCAGCCAGCCCGCGGTGTTCTTCGGGCTCACGCCGTAGCGCTCGCGATCGAAGCCCTCGATGCGCGCGCGGATACGCAGACGGTGAACTTGCCCTGCGTCACGAACGGAACGGGCTTCCTGGCCTCGACCGGTGGCGCCAGTTTCACCTGTGGGATCCGTCGTTGTCGACGCGGATCGAGGCGAGCGGCACGGAACACCTGGCCGTTGCTTCGAGCGCCTGCTCATCCACGGTCAAGGTGCAGCCGATGGCCGAGCTCACCGCGGTGAAGGCGCTGTTGCCGAGGCCCGGATCGGCGCGATACGTGGAGTCGGCCGCGAATGCAGGCGCTGCGGCCGACACCAAGGCGATGGCGAACCAGCGAACTCCCGGCAGAGCAGATCTTCTCATGCCGGGTCCTACGCGCAGGACCCCCGGTTTGTTACACCGGATCTCGGCGGACCGGCCGCTCGTAACGAAGGCGCTGCCCGACCGTATCTCTGTATGAGTGCCGCCAATGAGAAGCCGCCAAGCGATGCAGACAACGAGCGTCCACGCTGGATGGGGCGCGTCCAGGCGGGCGACGGGGAAGCCTATCGCCTGCTCCTCGAGGACGTCTCCGGTGAGCTGCGCGCCTTCTTCCGGCGTCGCGTACGCGACGCCGAGGAGGTCGAGGACCTGCTGCAGGAGGCGCTCTTGACCTTGCATCGCGCGCGCCACACCTACGATCCGGCACGTCCGTTCGAGCCCTGGCTCTACGCGATCGCGCGCAACACGGCGATCGACTCGTTTCGCCGCAATCGCAAGCGCAACCAGTGGGAGATGCTGGCCGTGGATGCGACGCCGATCGACGTGGCGGGCGAAGAGCCCGGCAGCGAGCCGTCGCTCGACGGCATCCTGGCGCGTCTGCCCGAAACCCAGCGCGACGCCCTCGAGATGGTGAAGGTGAAGGGAATGAGCGTCGAGGATGCGGCCGCGCGGGCCGGCGTGTCGCCGGGCGCCATGCGCGTACGCATCCACCGCGGCTATCGCGCGCTGCGCGAGCTGCTGCTCGGCAAGGACGACTGAGCACGATGGCTGAAGGTCGCACGACACCGCCCCTTCCTCTCGCGGCCGCCGCGAGCACCGCCGCCTTGATCGCGCAGCTCGCCGGCGGCGTCGCGCCCGTTCGCCGCGTCTGGCCGCCGGCCAGGCGCCTCGCGCTCTGGCTGGCGATCGAGTGCGGCGTCGTCGTCGCGGCGCTCGTCGCGTCCGGCTGGCGGGCCGACCTTGCCGCCAGGCTCACGAGTCCGGGTTTCGCGAGCGAGATCGTGCTCCTGATCGCGGTGGGTCTCGGCAGCGCGGTGCTCGCGCTGCTCGCCGCGGTGCCGGGCCGCGAGCCGGCGCGCGCGCTCGCGCTGGCTGCGTGTGCCGGCGTCGTCACCGGTGTCGGTGCCCTCTATGCGGGAGAGCCCGCGACCGCGTACGGCACCGGGCAGCTCGTCGCCACCGGCTGGCCGTGTGCGGCAGGCATCTTCGCCGTCGCCGCACTGCCCTGGCTGGTGCTGCTGCTCGCGGTGCGCCGCGGCGCGACGCTCGTCCCGGGCCTGGCCGGCCTGCTCTCGGGCAGCGCGACCTTCTTCATCGCCGCCGCCGCCGTACGCGTCGCCTGCCCGTCCGACGAGCGCTGGCACCTGCTGGTCTTCCACCTCGGCTCGGTGGTGTTCGGCGCCGCGGCGTCGGTCGTACTGGGGCTCGTGTGGCTTTCACGCTGGCGACGCGCAGCCTGATCACGCGGCGCGCAGCGTCAGTCACCCGCGAGAAGCTTCGGCCAGTTGGCGTCGTCCTTGACGATGTAAACAAGCCCGGTGTTGCGGCTCAGACCGCCGTACCGTTCCGAGCGAAGGCCGCTTCGATGACCTCGAGCACCTCGAGCAAGCTCGCGAGCGCGCCATCGGCGTCGCCGCGCTCGTAGTACTCGAGCGGAATCACGTCCTCGTCCCCGTAGAACGCGAGCTCGCGATCGCGGCGAAGCGCCTTCGAGGCTCCCTCCACCCGTGCAAGCTCGTCGACGCCGAGAAGCGGCCCGGCAATCATCGGGTCACGCAGGAGGCGCGCCACGTCGTGCGCTCGCGGGTACGTGAGCCCTTTGAGCTTGAGCAGTGCCTTCACGGCAAGCTCGACGGTCTCCTGCGACTCGCGCACGGCATCCGGAAAATCGCCGGCGTTGATGAGTGCCTCGACCGCATGGACGCGGAGGCGTGCCCGCCGCAGATAGTCCAGTGCCAGGGCCGGAGCGTTGGTCACGGAGCGACTCGCGCGTAGTAGGGCAGCCCCATGAAGAGCTTCCGGCAGTAGATGCCGCCCTCGATCCCGCTGCGAATTTCGGCGAGGTGCGCACCGAGCAAACCTGCTGGATCGAACCAGATCGCAACGCCGTCCCGCACCGCCTCGAGTAACCACGACGGCGGCGTATCGAGCGACGCGTTCGTCAAGAACGTCGGATCGATCACCGGTTCCGACGCCGCGAACTCGCGTATCCACGGTATCCAGGAGTCGCTGCGGCGGATCGGACCCTCGAGCCACACCGCAAGGTCCAGATCCGAGTCGGGGCGCGGCTGCCCGCTGATCCGCGAGCCAAACGCGAAGAGACCGCGCAGCCTCGATCCGTAGACCACCTGCGCGCGGCGCACGACCTCGTCCGCACCTTCCACGCGTGGCACTCTAGCGCCTGGTCGAATGCCCTGCGAACGGAACCGCCCGGCTCCTAGTGGTGAGCCGATCGCTTCATCGCGCCAGCGTGAGCGCCGCCCAGAACTCAGCGCACGACGAACCCGGGCGCCGGAATCTGGTAGACGCCGAGGCGCAGCGCGTCCGTCTTCACCAGCGGCGCAAGCCCGCTGCGCTCCATGTCCGGAAAGCGATACGCGGCGACCGTGTTGTCGACCCAGAAGCGCGCCCTGGCGGTGCGCCAGTTGGCGGCGTTGGTGCTGCCCTCCCAGCTGCCGACCGTCGGGTTGCCGGTATAGAGGAAGACCATGCCTGGATTGTGCGTCGCGAGCACGACGTCGCGCGGGATCCTCGTTCGTACCCATTCGAGCAGGTTCAGGTTCTCCGCAAACGCGCTCCGCCACGCCGTTCGCCGGCCCGGTGCCACACCGAGCGTGTCCGCGACGTCGCGCACGAGGCCCAGCGCGTTCACCACCACGAGCAGCAGGAGCAGCCCGGCAGCGGTGTGGCGCGCCTGGCGCGCGGCTCGTTCGGCGGTGCGGCCGGCGCCGCGCAGCAGCGTCCGGACCGCGAGCGCGCATCCGGTCATGGCGTACCAGACGAGGAACGGCAGCAGCGGCAGCAGGTAGCGATCGGCCTCGAAGCCGAACAGCAGCAGCAAGCCGATCGTGGCCGGGACGTAGAGCTCGACCACGGTGAGCCGGCGGCGTGCCGCCGCCATCAGCCCGAGCAGCGTGAGCGCCGCGGCGGCGGCCGAGACGATCGGGGCGAGCGCGGTACGCTCCAGCGCGGGATGGGCGTACAGGGCACCGATCGTATCGGATGCGAGCCGGCGCAGGTTGCGGGCGACGCGCGCCGGCAGCTCGGCGATCGTCTCGCGACCGAACTCGACGTGACCGGCGCGCTTCATCTTGAACTGCTCGGCGTACGACCACGCGATCGAGTCGTTGACGACCATGCGCTCCTGCGCGCTCGGCGCGTGGCTGACGGCGTGGAGCTGCCAGGGCAGGAGCACGGCGACGATTGCGATCGCGAACAGCAGCGCCTGGCGCAGACCACCGCGCAGCAGGACGTACAGGACGGCGGCCGGCGCCAGCATGACGCCGATGCTGCGCACCAGGACGGTCGCGGCGACCAGCGCTGCCGCGAGCAGCAAGCGGCTCGCTGATCGACGGCGCGACGCAGCGCATCCGCGAACGAGGTGCTCGACGGCCACGATCGCCGCGACCTGAACGCACAGGAAGAGTCCCTCGGAGAGCACCGCGGACGTCAGCAGAAAGTGCATCGTCGTGTTTGCGACCACGAGCAGGGCGAGGCCCGACGCGACCCACGGCGGTTCGCCACGGATGCGCAGGAAGTAGTGTCGCAGCAGCAGCGCGCCGAGCAGCAGGGCGACCACCGACACCGCCTTCAGCGCCGCGACGTTGCCGGGAAACTCGGGTGCGACGAGAAACACCAGCGCCAGCAGCGCCGGAAAGCCCGGTGGGTAGAACGGCAGGACGTCCGGGATCGGCAGGTTGATCAGCGTGAAGCCGTGCCCGGTCGCGAGCGCGCGCCCGAGGACGACATACCAGCCGTCGTCGACGAAGAGTCCCGCGACCTCGTCGAGGCACGCGAGGTAGGCAACGCCGAGCACGACGAGCGCAACAGCGAATCCCCAGGGTACTCGGGGCCGGCGTCGCTCGGGGGCCACCCGGAGACCGGGCTCGAGCAACGCCATCCCTCAACGGCTCCAGCCGCCCTGCGCCTGCCACTCGGCGACCCGCGCCCGCCCGAACTCGAGCCCGGTGGCGACGATGCGGTCGAGCGCGCCCCACTCGAAGCTGCCGAAGTTCGCGACCGGCGGGCTCAGGTAGAGATCCACCTCGCGGCTCAGGCGTTGCGACAGCGACAGGCTCGCGACCAGCGTGGTGCGCTCGAGGATCGCGAAGATGCTCGGCGAGCGCAGCCGCGTGCCGCTCATCGGGTACACGTAGTCGCGCAGCATGTGCCACGGCGACGGCATCTCGCCCTGGTGCGGGTCCATGATCAGCGCGCCCGGCAGCGCGACGTCGACGGCGATGGTGCGGCCGCTGCCGAGGAGACGCATCACGTCGGCGGGCAGGTTGTTCAGCACGCCGCCGTCGACCAGCAGGTCGCCGTTCTCGATGCGCAGCGGTGGCGCGATGCCGGGGATCGAGATGCTGGCGCGCACCCAGCGCGCCAGCGGGCCGTCGCGGTGCACGCTCAGCTCCGAGCGCGTGAGATTGGTCGAGCAGCAGAAGTAGTCGAGCCACAGGTCCTCGATGCGGCGGTCGCCGAACATGCGATCGAGGATGCGCAGCCCGGTCCGTCCCGAGACCAGCGCGATCAGCGGCAGCGTCAGGTCCCACAGCGGGTTGCGCTCCTGCCAGACGCGGTTCAGCTCGAGCATCGCCTGCGGGTCGAGGCCGGCCGCGTACTGCGCGGCGATCACCGCACCCATGCTGGTGCCGCCGAGCCGGTCGATCGGGATGCCCGCTTCCTCGAGCGCCTGGATCACGCCGATGTGCGCAAAGCCGCGCGCCCCGCCGCCGCTCAGCACCAGCCCGACCGACTTGCCGGTGAGGCGGCGGGCCAGGCGGTCGAAGTCGCGCCGCGAGCCCATGCGCAGATGGTGGTGCGCGCCGACCGGACGGAGCGACAGCCACTCGGCGGTCGCACGCGGCGGGCCGGAGTCGGACTCGTGCAGCAGGACGATGTCCTCGCGCGCCTCGCCGCGGTCGGGCACCGCGAGCACGCGCTCGACGATGGCCCCGGAATCGCGCCAGTCGGCGGTGGCGCGCGCCAACAGGAGGATGCGGTCTGCTTGACGCAGGCAGCGCCGCGACCACGCCGGTGCGTCGGCCGCACCGCGATAGATCACGAAGCGGTAGGTCGCCTCGCGCTCGCTCAGCCAGGCGGTGACCAGCGCGTGCCGCGGGTCGTCCTCGGCAGTGTCCGCAGCACCCGGGAACAGCGCACGATCGACGCTCTCGGCGTCGATCAGCAAGGTCGAGCCCTCGTCCTGCAGTGCCTCGGTCAAGCGCGCGACGAAGGGCTCGACCGGTGCGCCCGGCTCGAGCGGCAGGACCGTGATCGTCACGATACGGCCCTTCGGCATCGGCATGTTCGAGCGCCGCACCCAGCCGGCCAGCATACGCATGAGCTGCATCATCGCTTGCGGGTGCTGCACCAGCAGGCGCTCGAAGCGCATGCGGGTGAGCCGCGCGAGGTCGGTGTCGCGCACCGCGCGCACCGTCGCCGAGCGCGGCTCTTCGGTCAGCACCGACAGCTCGCCGACGTTCTCGCCGCGTCCGACCTCGCGCACCACCCACTCGCTGCCGTCGTCGCGCGCCACGGTGACGCGCAGGCGCCCGCTGACGACGATGTAGAGCGCGTCCCCATGGTCGCCCTGCGCGAACAGCGTTTCGCCGCCGTCGAGGTGGTCCCACTCGAGAGTATCGGCGACCTCCGCGAGCGCCACCTCGTCCAGCCGTCCGAACAGCTCCGTCGCGCGCAGGAAGGCGCGCGCCTCAGCGGGCGGCGGAACGGAGCGTACCGGCATGGCGCCGGGATGATCTCATGACCGGACGGGTCTCGTGAAGGGATCTGCCAGATGCACGATCCGTCCTTCGCCGCGGGCTTTGCGGAAGTAGGTGTCGTCGGCGGTCACCAGCAGCGTGTCGGGCGTGATGAGCGCCACGCCGTGGTAGAGGGTGTCGAAAAGGTGGTGCCTGTGCCGAACGGCAAGGTCTATGGCGGCAGCGTAGGCTGCACCGCTGGCGTCGATGGGGATCTCCATCGCACACAGCAGCGCCGTCGCTTCGGTAGCCTTCTCGGGCGCTAGACGGGACACCACGGCGGCGACTTCGGCCAGCCAGTGCGGTGGCTCGACCAGCGCCAGCGATCGATCGACGAAGCCGGCGAGGAACGCCTCGGCCCGCGCCGTGTCGGCTTCGCGACGCTCAGGTAGTACCCACTTGACCAGGACACTCGCGTCGAGAACCCAGCGGGTCACGAACGCCCGGCGCGTCGGGCCGCTCGCGCGGCCCGGGCCGTGACGGCCGGAATCCGTTCGCGCAAGCGGAGGAGAGCCCGCGCTGCCGCTCGGCGTCGGCGCGCCAGCGCTTCCTCCTCGACGGCGCGGCGCATGAGCCGCGCGATCACCGCACTCTTGTTCGTTGCACCGAAGGTGCGATCGAAGTCCGCCTTCACGTCGTCGGGGACGCTGAAATTGACGGTTGCCATTGTTGAAACTTTCTACAACTCCGGGCAGGGTCTTCGCAAGCGCGCAAGCGATCCGACTGCCGCACTCCCTCAGGAGGCGCGCATGCAGCGGTAGGTCACGCTGCGGGCGTCCTCCGACGCTGCGCTGCCGAACCGCAGCACGCCCTCGCCTTCGAGCGGGGCGCTCTCGTGATGGACGCGCAGCGGCGACTGTCCGGCGGGCTCGATGGTGGTGCCGTTGGTGCTGAGATCGGTCAGATGGACGCGGCCGCGGTTCCATTCGACGGCGGCGTGCAGGCGCGACACCGCGCCGCTCTCGATCTGCAGGTCGCATGCCGGGTCACGTCCGAGCTCGGCGCGCGGGTGCGCGGCATCGACGCGCACGGTGCGCGCGCCGTAGAGCAGCTCGACCGCGACGATCGCGCCCGCCACCGCGGCGGACGCTGGCGTCGCGAGGACCGACGTGAAGCCAGCGTCCCAGAGGATCTCGTGGATCTCCTCCTCGCCGCTGCCACCGCGCAGCACGCAGCGGTCGAAGTAGCGCGCCGCCTGCTGCCAGCGCGGGTCGAGCCGCTCGAGCGTGTCGTGCGTGGTGAGGGTCTGCCCGGCCTTGGCGAGCGCGGCCAGGCGCGCCGCCTTGTGCACCGTGTTGCCGAACCAGCCCTCGTCCGACTGCACGACCGAGCCATGCACGAAGCCGACGCGGATACGGATCGGGCGCTCGAGGTGCTCGCCCGACGACGCCGCCTCGACGCCCTCGTGCATCGCCGCCGCCGCCGCGGCCGCGTCGTCCGGCTGCGGGAAGATGCAGAACACCTCGTCACCGAGAAGGTTGGCGATCTCGCCGCCGCTCGCGCGCGCCGTCTCGGCGAGCAGGCCGACATAGCGCACCAGCAGCACCCGCGCGGTGTCGTCGCCCTGCTCGATGACGAGCCGGGTGCTGCCCGCGATGTCGGCGAACAAGGCGCTGCGCTCGACCGTCGTGACGCCCATCGCTTCGGCTTACGGCACGTGCGCCGCTCGCTGCAAGCCGATCGATGCGCCTACGTGGCGGGGCCGCCCGCTGGCGGGCTGCCGGTCTTCGTCCCGCCCGCCGGCCGCCTGCGCCGGCGTGGACGTGGCGCTCGCTCCGGACCAGCGCCCGCGTCGCCGCTCGGTGCCGTCGCGGGGGGTGCCGCGGCACCGCCGTCCGGCGCCGCGCCGCGCGCCTTCGCGGCACGCTCGGGCGCCGCCGGCTGACTGCCACCGCCACCGCCCCGCTGGCCGCGCCGTGAGCCGCGGCCGCGCGAGCGCCCGCGCGCGCCATCCGTGGCGGGCTCGATCGGCGCCGGCACGTGCTCGTGCTTGCCGTGATCGAAGTTGGGCAGGATCACGCGTGGCAGGACCGTGCCGATCGCCTTCTCGATGGTGCGCAGCGCTTCCTCTTCGTCGGGCGACACGAAGGTCCCGACCTCGCCCGCCGCGCCGGCGCGCGCGGTGCGGCCGCCGCGGTGGATGTAGTCGTCGGAGGAGAACGGCACGTCGAAGTTGATCACGTGCGAGATGCCGTCGACGTCGATGCCGCGCGCTGCGACGTCGGTCGCGATCAGCACCGGATACTGGCCGCGGCGAAAGGCCTCGAGCGCGGCGATGCGGTCCTCCTGCCGGCGATCGGAATGGATGCTGGTCGCGGGCACGCCGCTGCGCGCGACCGTGCGCGCCAGGCGATCGGCGTCGATCTTGCGCCGCACGAAGACCAGCGTCATGCGCATCTCGCCGCGCTTGAGCAGGGTCGTGAGCAGTGCTGCCTTGCGCTCCTGCGCCACCGGATAGACGCTGTGCACGATGCCCGTCGCCGGCTTCTGGGCGCCCACCATGATGACCACGGGATCGCGCAGGATGTTGTCGGCGAGCTTGCGGATCTCCGGCGCCATGGTCGCGGAGAACATCAGCGTCTGGCGCTCCGGCGGGAGTGCGGCGATGATCCTTCGGATGTCGGGCAGGAAGCCCATGTCGAGCATGCGGTCGGCCTCGTCGAGGACGAGGATCTGCAGGGCGGTGAAGTCGACGTAGCCGAAGCGCATGTGGTCGAGCAGCCGGCCCGGCGTCGCGACCACGATCTCGGCGCCGGCGCGCAGCGCGCGCTCCTGCGGGCGGCCATCGACACCACCCACCACCGAGACCGCCGTGATGCCGACGTGATAGCCGAGCGCGAGCGCCTGCTCGTCGATCTGCATGGCCAGCTCGCGCGTCGGCGACAGGACGAGGGCGCCGCACTTGCCGCGGGCGCTCGCGTGCAGCCGCTGCAGGATCGGCAGCAGGAACGCCGCCGTCTTGCCGGTGCCGGTGGACGCGCAGCCGATCAGGTCGCGGCCGGCCAGGCCGACCGGGATGGCCTCGGCCTGGATCGGGGTCGGGCGCGAATAGCCCATGTCGGCCACGGCCTCGGTGAGGGCCGGGATGAGTTCGAAGGCAGCAAAGGCGTTCTTCATCGTTGGTGGGGCGTATCAACCATGTGGAGCGGCAAAGTGCCCGTGCTGCCCGCGATTGGCGCGCCGACCGAGCGAGCAAGCGCTTCGCCATCTCTCTTACTAATGTTCTCGTGCAATAATGATTAGCTGGGCTTGACCAATCTCGAATCGGGCATATCGTTCAAGGATGATTCCTACGATTTCCGTTCTCCTCAGTGCTGCTCCCGCGACCGCGACCCTGGTGACCGGCGGGCTCGAGCCGGTCTTCTGGACGACCGTGGCCCTGGTTTCGATCGCGGTCGCGCTGATCGCGCGCGACGCGTTGTCGTCGCCGATGCGCACGCGCACGCGCACCGCCGGGAGCGAATCAGGGCGTGCGCTACGGCGAGATCGCCCCGTCCGTTCGCGTTGGGCGGAAGGTCAGGGACGAGCTGCGCGCGCGATCGCGCGCGCGTAGGTGTCGCGAAAGCGCGCTGCGATCGCGCGCCACGAGTGCTCGGCGCGCACCCGCCTGCGCCCGGCCTCGCCGAGCGCTCGGGCGCGCCCGGGGTCGTCGAGCAGGGCGCCGATCGCCTCGGCGAGCGCGCGCGAGTCCGCGTAGGGGACGAGCAGACCGTCGACGTTCTCCTGCACCACCTCGGCCACGGCGCCGCACCGGCAGCCGATCACCGGCTTGCCGGCCGCCCAGGCTTCGAGGAACGCGATCCCGTAGGACTCGTACTGCGACGGGTACGCGAGGACGTCCACGAGCGACATCAGGCGGGGCTTGTCGTGCTCGCTGAAGTCGAAGCGCAGCAACACCTTGCCGCGCAGCTCGGCAGGCAGGCGCGCGACCATCGCTTCCACCTGCTCCGAGAAGACCGTCCGCGCGCCGGCGATCAGGAGGCGGGCGGTTGCGTGCCGTGCCCAGACGACCTGCATCGCGGCCAGCAGATGCGCGATCCCCTTGTGGACACCGAGCTGTCCGATGAAGCCCACGACCGGCGCATCGTCGATGCCAAGCTCGCGCCGCAGCGGCCCGGCATCGACGCCGGCAAACTCATCGGGATCGACACCGACGCCGATCACCTCGACGCGGTCGGCTCGCGCCCCGCGCTCGATCACGTGCCGCGCCTCGAGCTGGGTGTAGGCGATGTAGAGGTCCGCACGACGGATCGCGCGGTGGATCATCGGGCGCTCGTAGCCCCAGCGGTCATCGGGATGGATTCCGCCGATCAGGACACACGGCCGTCCGGAGTCGTGGGCGCCGCGTAGAGCCTGGTACATGTGGCGCAGCGGGAAGGAGGTCGCGGCAACCAGATCGGCCTGGTGCCGTCGCACCTCGCGCGCGAGTCCAGGGATGATCGGGCCGGCATACCAGGTCCGCAGGTGATCGTTGAACGGCAGCCCGAGCCGGAACGCCGCACTCTGCAGCGGGCCGAGCAGCGGCCCGAGATTTCGCAGCACGCCGAAGCGTCGGATGTCGACGCCGTGCAGGGTCTCCCAGCCACGAGCCAGGCGAGGGAACGAGGGACGGGGGAACGCCTCGGCGCTGCGACAGTCGGTGGTGAAGATGGTGACGTGATCGCCATAGCCGGCCACGAGCTCCTCGGAGAGGCGCTGCATCACCCGCTCCGAGCCGCCGACCGCGGGAGCATAGCCCTGGACCACGTGCAGGATACGCAGCGGCGCGTCGTGCGACGGCACCCCGACCGTGTGCGCCACCGTCGCCGGGGGCTCTGCGATCTCCACCACGAGAGAGCTTGCCTTGCTCATCGATTCCCTGACGAGCGTCGGATACCACACGGTGGCCCCGGCGTCTGCAGCGAACGAACGGATCAAGCCTGTTCGGTCACGACGCGGACCCCGGGCTGACCGTGGGCTGACCGCTGCGAGCCTTGCGCTCGATGCAATAGAACGGAAGAAGGACCTTCAATGCCAGCGGAGCGCACGAGGTCAGGGGGCGGAGACGCGGCGCCGCCGGGCGCGGAAGCACGGCCTACGGCCGCGCGCGACGCGGGCGACGAGATCCACGCGCTCGTCGACGGCGATCCCGTGGCGGAAGCGCGCTTCTGGCGCGCGCGCGCGCAGGCGCTCGATGACCGCATCGCAAGGCTGCAGGACCGGCTGCTCGCTCTGACCGATTTTTTGCCGGCGAAGTACGCACGGCTCCTCGGCTGCGACCCGGCCGAGATCCGCCGCGAGAGCGTTGCGTCCGATCCGTTCGTGGACTGGCACGAGACCACCGAGCTCGAACCTGGCAACGTCGCGAGCGGCCTCGCGCGGCTCTGGCAGCATCAAGATCCCCGGCCGCGGCGATGAAGCCACCGCGCCCCGTCGCCATCGTCGTCCTGTGCTGGAACCAGTGGCCCTTGACGCAGCGCTGTCTCGCGTCGATCCGCGCACACACGGACCTGACCGACGCCGAGGTGATCGCGGTCGACAACGGCAGCACCGACGAGACGCCGGCGGCACTGCGCAAGCTCGACTGGGTGCGCACCGTCCGCAACGACCGAAACCTCGGATTCGTGCGTGGCAACAACGTCGGCATCGCCGCGGCGCGCTCCGATGCCGACGTCCTCCTGCTCAACAACGACATCCTGGTCCGCGACGACGGCTGGCTGCCGGCGCTCCGCCGCTCGGCGTACTCGGCAGCCGACGTGGGCGTCGTCGGGTGCCGGCTCGTGCTCCCGGACAGGCGGCTGCTGCACGCCGGTACGATGATCCTTCCCGACACCTGCTGGGGCCAGCAGATCGGCTCCCTCGAGGCCGACGTGAACCAGTACGCAGCGGACCGCGAGGTCCAGGGCATCGTCTTCGCGTGCGCCTACCTCCGGCGCGAGGTGATCGATGCGATCGGCGGCCTGTCCGAGGAATTCGAATCGTACTTCGAGGACACGGACTACTGCCTGCGCGCCCGCGAGCACGGCTTCAGAGTCCTGTGCTGCGGCGGCGCGACCTTGGTCCACGCCGAGCACGGCTCGACCGCCGGCGATCCCAGGCTGTTCGAGCGCCTCTTCCAGACGAGCCGCGAGACCTTCCGCGGCAAGTGGCTCGACCGGCTCGAGGAGCGCTACACGCGGGACCTGTCCTGGCAGTCGATCATGAACTTTCCGACCGGTTACGCCACGAGCTGTCGCGGTCTCCTCCGGGGCCTCGACGATCTCGGCGTGCGCCTGCGTTACTCCTACGTCTACGGCAAGGGTACGCCCTTCCCGGTCGAGGAGCCGCCCGACTCGGGTGACTACCTCCTCAACGTGATCGCGGGTCGCCGCCAGGCGTGGCGCCCGCCGGTCTCGGTGGTCTACGGACAGGGCGACGTCTTCCACCGAAACCGCGGCCGCTACCGCGTCGGTTACACGATGCTCGAGGTCGACGGCTTCCCCGCCACCTGGGTCGACGAGGCGAACGCGATGGACGAGGTTTGGGTGCCGTCGAGCTTCAACCGCGACGGGTTCCTGCGCTGCGGAGCGACCAAGCCGATCCACGTGATGCCGCTCGGGGTCGACGTCGATCATTTCCATCCGGCGATCCGCGCGCACCCGAACCCGCACGGCGACTTCGTCTTTCTCGCCACCTTCGAGTGGGGCGAGCGCAAGGCGCCCGAGCTCCTGCTGCGGGTGTTCAACCGGACGTTCCGGCGGCGCGACCCGGTGGTCCTCGTCTGCAAGACGATCAACCGCGATCCGTCGGTGAACGTGCGCAAGCGGATCGGCGAGCTGCGGCTCGAGGACTCCGGCGGACGCATCCTCTTCCTGCACAACCGCGTCTTCCCGCACCACGAGCTCGGCTCGCTCTACCGCTCGGCGGACTGCTTCCTCTCGGTGTCGCGCGGTGAAGGCTGGGACATGCCGCTCATGGAGGCGATGGCGTGCGGCCTGCCGGCGATCGCCACCGACTGGGGCGCGCATCGCGACTTCACGAGCGAGGACAACTGCTACCTGCTGCGCATCCGCGGGCTGGTGTCCGCGAGCGGCGCGCGCTGCCCCTACTACGCCGGCTTCTCCTGGGCGGACCCCGACCCGGAGCACCTGGCGTCGCTCCTGCGGCACGTCGTGGACCACCCGGAGGAGGCGGCCGCCAAGGGGTCGCGCGCCGCGGCCGAGGTCGCGCGCCGCTGGACCTGGGGCCACGCCGCGGCGCGCATCCGGCAGCGGCTCGAGGCGATTTATTGAATCGAGGGGGCGCTGCCCCCTCGCTCCACGCGGCCAAGCCGCGCGGAGCCTCACGCCCCCGCTCGCTGGCGCTCGGCCGCGCGCTCAGCGCGCGGATGTCACCCTCGCTCCACGCGGCCAAGCCGCGCGGCGCCTCACGCCCCCGCTCGCTGGCGCTCGGCCGCGCGCTCAGCGCGCGGATGTCACCCCGCTCCACGCGGCCGAGCCGCGCGGAGCCTCACGCCCCCGCTCGCTGGCGCTCGGCCGCGCGCTCAGCGCGCGGATGTCACCCCGCTCCACGCGGCCGAGCCGCGCGGAGCCTCACGCCCCCGCTCGCTGGCGCTCGGCCGCGCGCTCAGCGCGCGGATGTCACCCCGCTCCACGCGGCCGAGCCGCGCGGAGCCTCACGCCCCCGCTCGCTGGCGCTCGGCCGCGCGCTCAGCGCGCGGATGTCACCCCGCTCCACGCGGCCGAGCCGCGCGGAGCCTCACGCCCCCGCTCGCTGGCGCTCGGCCGCGCGCTCAGCGCGCGGATGTCACCCCGCTCCACGCGGCCGAGCCGCGCGGAGCCTCACGCCCCCGCTCGCTGGCGCTCGGCCGCGCGCTCAGCGCGCGGATGTCACCCCGCGCCACGCGGCCAAGCCGCGCGGAGCCTCACGCCCCCGCTCGCTGGCGCTCGGCCGCGCGCTCAGCGCGCGGATGTCGCGCTCGACCAACGGACTCTAGTTCGCGAAGCGCGCGCGGTACTCGGGCGAGATCAGGAAGGCCTGCGCGATGCCCCGCCGCGACAGCCCCGTGACCCGGCGCGTGCGCCACTCGTCGCGCTCGTGATCGGTCGGCAGGCGCGCGAGGGTCGCGAGATAGGTCAGGATCACGGTGGTGTCCGCGGCGGACAGCGTCCTGAACTCGGCACCGTCAACGAACGATCGTGCGACCTGCACGCGCGTGACCGGGCCTCTGGCGATCAGGCCTACCCAGCTCGACTGCTCGGTGGCCGTCGGGCTCCTGCCGAGCATCGACTCGTGGAGCTTCGTCACGAAGATCTCCGTGGTCGGGTCCGCACCGCCGAAGCGGCCCTGGAACTCGCTGGTCGTGGCGAGTGCCTCGACGATCGTCTGGCGCCGCTGTTGCCAGCACGCGCTCGCGCAGGTGCCGGCCCTGAGGATCGCCATCCAGTCCGCAAGCTCGGGTAGCTCCGGCGCGCGTCCGAGGAGGCCGAGGGAGAGCCGCACCAGCGCGGCGACGGTCTCCCTCCCTTCGTTCGACGTGCTGAGGTCGGCGACGAGCTGCGGGCGCGGCACCGAGCCACCGGCGACCGCGGCGGCGCCCGTCAGGAGTTCGCTCGCGCTGGGTGCACGTCCGAGCAGGTCGGCGTAGAGCTGCTCCACGAAGCGGTCGTGCGCGGTCGGGACGTAGAACGGCGCGCGCGGGGCATCGGACACCTCTGCGACGAACACGCCGAGCGCGTCGCCGTTCGCGCTGCCGGCGAAGTGCGGCCACGGCGTGTAGCCCACCATGTGCGCGCCGGCCGCGTAGGCGCGGTGCCACTGCGCCGCGATGCCATCGACGTCCTCGTCGGGGGCGACGTCGATGTGCCAGGACGGCGCGTACTCGGGAATGCCCCAGTTCGGGAGCTGCTCCGCCTCGATCGCGGCGAGCGCGTACTGCGAGGTGCGGTTGTATCCGCCAGGCGGTCCGAACGTGCCGACCTCGAAGCGATCGAGAATGGTCAGACCCGGGCTGCCGAGGCTCGCCGGTACGAGACCGGTGGCGAGCGTGCTGGCGGAGGTCTGGAGCCGGCGAAAGGGGTCCGGCGCACCGGGAAAGCGTCCGCTCAGGTAGTCCGCCGGGATCTGGTGCGTGTACCAGCGGTCGGGCGACAGGGCCGCCGCGCCGTTCGAGCCAGGGGTCGTCGTCATCCACGTCGCGACGTCGCGCGCGAAGTTCGCGACCAGCTTCTGGCGGAACTTGAGCCACATCTTCCACCACTTCTTGCCCGGATCGGCCGGCCCGCGCGGGGCGTCGAATCCTCCCGCGAGGTGGCTCCCGCCCGTCGCCGGCAGGGGAGCGAACTTCGATTTCTTGTATTTGCGGTACGGGATCGCACCGGGATCGTCGTCGATCGGGTCGTCGAGGCTCCAGTGGAAGTACTCGAGGCTCCAGCTCGTGAACGCCGTCCCGAACGTCGCGTTGAAGCGCGCCAGGTTCTCCGGCGTGAGAGCCGCCGCACCCTGCGCGAAGTCCTCGCCGCGCTTCTTCTTGTAGCCCTGCCCCGCGAACGGGCCGCCTGCGCCGTAGAGTCCGGCGCGCAGGATCCAGTCGCGAAACTCGAGGATCGAGAACGGGCCGTAGTCGGTGATGATCTGCTGGTCGTACGGCAGGCTCTCGTCGATGCGCGCTTCGCTCAGCTCGGCCTCGGCGTCACCGCTCGCACTGATGAGCGTGTCGGGGTACGCGGCGCGCAGGTCGACGAACATGGAGGCGAACGTACGGACCTTCGCCTCCATGTGCCGGCGCAGCTTGCGCGCGTAGCGCGACGGCGTGACCCAGGCATCGACCGGCGACCGCGCCCGCGCGACGCCGGGCGGCACGATCAGGTTGTCGAGGAACCACTGCGCGTTGCGCCGGTCCTCGCGCTTCGCGCCCTCGTACATCCAGAAGAAGCGGCTCATGCCGAGCATCGCCGCCACGTGATAGACGAGGTCGTCGCCCTCGAGACGGGTGAGGATGGCCTCGAGGTGATTGCGCGACGGCGACCAGAGCACCGGACTCGAAAGGTCCGCGGTCCACGGTAGATCGATCGGATAGTAGGTCGTGAACCCGACGCGCGCGTACGGCCCGGAGGCCGCGCGCGCGAGCAACGCGTCACGCGAGGCCGCGTAGTCCTCGTCGGTCGCGAGCGGCGCGTCGTAGATGAACGCGTAGAAGGTGTTCTCGTAGCCCGGCGGCGGCATGTCGGGCGCCGCAACCGCGGGCCGCGCGCACCACGCGCCCAGCAGCAACGCGCAGACGGCGACCACCGGCCACCGCCCATGCCGCCGGGTCGGTGCTCGGCAGCTACCGCGACCCACGACGCCGCGCCCCCTCATTCCCCATCACACCTCACCTGCGTACACATCGGCAAGAACGTCGGCGAGGTCAACCCGCCGAGCAGGGAACGTGACGCTCGGCATGGCGTCGGCGCTACCAGCGTGGGCGGACCGGGATCAGGATCGGGCGCGCCCCGCTCCTCGGGCTCGGGCTCGGCGCCGGACGCACGGTCGGCCCCGGACCGGGAGTCGGGCTCGGGCCTGGGCTCGCTGGACCGAGCGTGACGGCCTCGGAGAGCGGTCCGCGGCGACCGTCGCGGCTGACCGCCCGCACCTTGTAGAAGGGGCGGGTCGGATCGAGCGGGATCGACGACAGCGACGTCGCTGCAACGGCCGCCACCCCACGGCCGTCCGTCGTGGAAAATCCCGGGTGCGATCCCCGCCACACCTCGAAGCGGAGGAACGCCGGCCACTGCCACCAGGCGAAGTCCGGGGTGTCCGGAAAGATCTGCCACGACCACGAGATCGATCCGACCTTGCCGCTCACCGAGCCGCTCAGGCCGCGCACCGGCGGCGGCACATAGGATGCGCTCTGCGGCCCGCGCGGCCGGTACTTGACGCGATCGACGAAGGCGCCCAGCGCCGGGCCGTTCGCGGCGGGTGCGACGAAATGGGGCCACGGCGTGAAGGCGAACATGTGCGCGCCGGCCGCGACGGCGCGCTCGTACTGCAAGACGATCGACGCCGGATTGGCCTCGGGTGCGACGTCGATGTGCCATGACGGCGCGTACTCGGGAATGCCCCAGTTCGGGAGCGCGAGCTTGCTGATCGCGTCGAACAGGTACTGGCTCGTGCGGCGGTACGTCGGGCGCCCGGACGACCCGGATTCCAGCCGGTCGAGCACCGTGACGCCCGGGCTGCCGACGTCGTCGCCGACGATGCTCGTCCAGAACGGACTCGCGGAGGTGATCAGGCGACGCTCGGGAATCGGCCAGCCGGGACGCGTGCCGTTCAGGTAGTCGCCAGGGATCTGGTGCGAGTACCAGCGGTCGGGCTCGAGCGTGGCGCCGTCCGGCGCCGCCGTGGTGGTCATCCAGGTGGCGAAGTCGCGCGCGTAGTTCGCCAGCATCTGCGCCCGGAACTCGAGCCACAGGTCCCAGAGGCGAGGATTGTACTGGGTGCGGTGGCGGGGGGCGTCGAAGCCCGCCGCGCGAAGATCCTCGCCCGCGTTCGGCGTCGGCGACCAGCCCGGCGCGCCGCTGCGCGCCGCGCCCAGGGCGCGGGGGTCGCCGTCGAACGGGTCGCTCAGGCTCCAGTGGAAGTACTTGAGCTCCCAGGTCCCGAACGGGGTCCAGAACTGGCGATCGAAGCGATCGAGGTTGTCCGCGGACAGCGCCCCGACACCCTGCGCGAAGGTGTCGCTTGGCCGCTTGTCGTAGCCCTGCCCCGCGAACGGCCCGTCGTCCGCATAGAGCCCGGTGTGGAGCAGCCAGTCGCGAAACTCGAGCACGGCGAACGGGCTGTAATCGGTGATCGGCTGTTCGTGGTAGCCCAGCAGCTTGCTTTCGCCCTCCGCGTTGAGCTCGGCCTCGGCGTCTCCGCTCCCGCTCACCAGCGTCGCCGGGTAGTCCGACCGCAGCGCGAGGAAGCGCACGGCGAACGCGCGGACCTTGGCTTCGAGGTGCCGCCGCAGCTTGCGTGCATAGCGCGATGGCGTGACGTAGGCCGTCGCCAGCTGCTGCTCGGCGCCGCCGGAGAAGCCCGGCGCGACGATCGCTCCGTTGCCGAACCACTGCGCGTTGCGCCGGTCCTCGCGCTTGGCATCGCTGTAGACCCACACCGCCCGGCTGATCCCGGCCATGGCGGAGGTGTGGAACACCAGCCCGTGCCTCTCCGCACCGTCGAGGATCTGGCGCAGCAGCTCGTCGCTCGGCGCGGTGAGCGGCGCGCCCGGGGTCGCGCCCCACGGCAGATCGAGCGCAAAGTATTCGGCGAACCCGGTCTTCGCGTACGGACCGGGGCGCACGCGGGCGAGCAGCTCCGCGGCCTGGGCATCGAGCGCCGCCGGGTTCGAGATACCCTCGCCATACACCAGGGCGTACAGCGTGTTGTCGTAGGCCGGCGCCGGCAGCACCGGCTGGGCGATCGCGCTGCCCGGAGCGCCGAGCGCGAGCAGGACGGCCAGGACGGCCAGGCCGGCGACTCTTCGATGCCACATCATCCGCTCCTCCTGCCGAGCAACTGCCTGCAGCTCGCGATGACCTCGCGAGGCGCCGCAACGCACGAGAGCCTCCGGGCTTAGCAGAGACGCGGCCCGGGCGGAAACTTTACATGCCAGTCCAAAGAGGCTACCCGGAGCCTCGGCAAAGTCCGGCGAGAGCATGGGGGAAGGAGGGTCCGGCCGACTCGTGTCGATGAATGTCCTCGACGATCGGATCCGGGTGCTCCGGATCATCGCCCGGCTGAACGTCGGCGGCCCGGCGCTCCACACCGTCCTGCTCACCCAGCGCCTCGCGCCCGATCGGTACGATAGCCGCCTCGTGACGGGCTTCACCGACGCGACCGAGGGCGACTACCTCGCGCTGCGCGGCCTCGCGGTCGATCGGCTGGTGCGGATTCCCACGCTGGGTCGCGAGCTGAGCGGCGCGCGCGACCTGCGTACGCTCGTCCATCTGGTGCGGATCATGCGCGAGCTGCGGCCGCAGATCGTGCACACGCACACCGCCAAGGCCGGCGCGCTCGGGCGCCTGGCGGCGATCATCGCCGGCGTGCCGGTGCGCGTGCACACCTTCCACGGGCACGTGTTCGACGGCTACTTCTCGCCCGCGAAGACGCGCGCGTTTCTCGCCATCGAGCGCGCGCTCGCGCGCCGCACGCAGCGCATCCTCACCGTGAGCGGCAGCGTGCGCGAGGAGCTGCTGGCGCTCGGCATCGGGCGGCCGGAGCAGATCACCGTCGTTCCGCTCGGCCTCGAGCTCGAGCCCTTCGCCCGCGCGCACGAGCATCGCGGCGAGCTGCGCCGCGAGCTCGGCGTCGATCGCGCCACGCCGCTGGTCGGCATCGTCGCGCGGCTGGTGCCGATCAAGGCTCACGAGGTCTTTCTCGCCGCCGCGGCGCGCGTCGCGCAGAGCGTGCCGGCGTGCCGCTTCGTGGTGGTCGGCGACGGCGAGCGCCGCGACGAGCTGGTGGCCCTGGCGGAGCGCTCGGGCCTGAGCGCGCGCTGCCACTTCCTCGGCTGGCGAGCAGATCTCGCACGCATCAACGCCGACCTCGACGTCGCCATGATCACGTCGCGCAACGAGGGCTCGCCAGTGGCGCTCATCGAGGCGATGGCGGCGGGCCTGCCGGTGGTCGCCACCGCCGTCGGCGGCGTCCCAGATCTGGTGGCGGACGGAACGCACGGCCATCTCGTCCCGCTCGACGATGCGGCGGGGCTCGCCGCCGCCACGGTGGCGCTACTCCGCGACCCCGCGCGACGGCGTGCCTTTGGCGCGGCCGGGCGCGACCTCGTGCTGGCGCGCCACGGCGCGGAGCGCCTGGTGTCGGAGATCGACGACATCTACCGCGCGGAGCTCGGCGGGAGGCGCGACGCTGCGTCGCGACGCGACCGCGGCGGCGCACGACCCTCGCGTGCCGTCGGCAGCGCGCCGTCGGCGCAGCGATCGTGAGGACGAGCATGCTCACCGCAGCCATCTGGGGAGCCGTCGCGTTCGTCCTCTCGACC